>Ga0307426_1001542_pt1 | contig 15126 bp, 9 predicted proteins | sample SalMarWE160340MG_FD_202165 | JGI IMG/M metagenome (GOLD analysis project Ga0307426, IMG submission 202165) | Salt marsh sediment microbial communities from the Plum Island Ecosystem LTER, Massachusetts, United States - WE1603-40 | ecosystem: Environmental > Aquatic > Marine > Intertidal zone >... | reverse complement strand
CAGACCATTATAGAGCACTCGTTCGAGGATGTCGGCGTAGCGGGTCTCGCCGGTAATGGCCAGCATCCGCAGGTTCCACAGCCCAAAGCCGATGGTGGCGCAAGATTCATTGTAGGCTGTGATGTTGGGTAGCTGGTACTCCCTGCCGTACGCTTGATGCACGAGCTGGATTGCCTTGTGGTCACTGCCGCCATCGGGTGAGGCTCCATCGTAAAGCGCGCCAGTGGCACCCGTCACATACATCTTGCTTGAGACGACATTGGTCCAGATGCTTCTCAGGGGTTCCAGCAGGGTCGTATCGCCGGTCTCGGCATAGACATCTGCAGCCCCCGCATAGAGATAGTTGGCCCTGACGGCATGGCCCGTGGCCTTGGTCTGCTGGCGGAACGGAATGCGATCCTGATTGTGATCGGTGCCGTCCACGACCAGATCACGGATGTCGATCAGCCCCCGAGCCAGATCCAGGTACTGGGGATTACGGGTGACCCGATACATGTCGACCACGCCCATATAGTGGGATGGGCAGATCGCATTCTCGGCCAGGGTAGCGGGGGCGGTCTTGTAGACTGAGTAGAGATAGCTGGTGAGCTTCTCTGCAATCTCCAGCAGCGCAGCCTTTCCGGTCGCGTGGTAGTGAGCACAAGCGGCCGTCATCAAGTGGCCAAAGTTGTACGTCACAAAGGCCTCGGGGGCTGGAAAGGGATCGACGTCGGTTGCTCCCTGCCGCTCCTGAATGACCACGGGGGTATGGAGGTACCCATCCGCGCGCTGAGCCTTGCCGATGACCGCGATGATCTCGTCCATCAGCCGGTCGAGCGCTGCATCCTCTGTGACGGCATAGATGTACGCAGTGGCTTCGAGCCACTTGTAAAAGTCCCCGTCTAGAAATGGAGGGCCCTTGTGCTGCCCCTCAACTAGGCCCGCGGCAATGGAAAAGTTCGCATAGGCGTGGCTGATCTCAGGGCTTACAAGTATCCTCCACAGATTGGGAACCATCGTTCTGTGGCAGAGCTCGATCCTGTCAGCCCAAAAACCGGAGGTCCACCTGACATCCGATATGCCGGTAGATCGGAGACGTGCATATGGACTGGAGCCTGTCTTGCTCGACATGGACCTACATCCTACATGTACGTGGGTATCACGTCTGGTTCCTGTCCCTGGCGCGCGCGGACGGCTGAATCGATCATCTTGAAGATGTCGTACTGTGGATGGTAGCCAAACAGGCGCACGCTCTTGTCGAGGTCAAACTCGTAGAACGTGGGCACTTGATCATCCAGGCGCAGGTCGACATAGTCGAGCCCGAGCTTGCCGGCCATGTAGGGGATCGCTTCCTCCCAGGTGAACGGACCTGGGCCGCCGAGCTGGAAGACCTCACCGATGACCTGTGGCTTGACCAGGGCGGCTGTAAAGGCTGCAGCAATGTCTCGTACGTCGGCGATGTGCTTTTTGTAGGAGCGCCCCGTGCTGTCGCGGGCAATGAGCAGTTGCTCCTGCCCCTCCTGTCGCAGGCGCTGCAACTGCCGGTAGACCCGCTCTGCGGCCTGGCCCGTCTTGGTCTCATAGGCCTGGAGCCAGTAGCGCAGGTAGAACTGGGGATAGCTGAAGATCTCATCCCCGGCTACGGTCATGGAAAAGCGAAAGACCGTGACCGGCAGGTCGTATGCGCGGTAGTACCCCAGGCACATGTCTTCGCCCAGTTGCTTGGAGAGCGGGTACCAGCCCACCGGCAGCATAGGCATGGTGTCTTCGCGGATGGGGTGCGGCATGCCTCCGGGGACGTATTTCCGGTACGCTGCATCGGTGCTGGCGAAAAAGAGGTGCTTGAGCCGGTCGGCGTTCTGCCGCGCGGCCTCCAGCACGTTGAACGTACCGCGCACGTTGGTCCGAAAATAGTCCTCCTCGCCAAAGGGCCCCCCGCCCTGGAACGCCGCCCCCAGGTGACAGACGACGTCCATCCCGTCGACGGCGCGCCCGACGCTGGCCGCGTCGGCCAGGTCACCATCGAGGAGCTCTACATCCAGAGCCTCGAACTTTTTCGGGCGACGATCCCCGGACCACACCAGCCCGCGCACGGCGTGTCCGGCGTCGAGAAAGGCCTTGGCCAGGTTGGCGCCGATGCGTCCCGAGATCCCGGTAATCAGTACATTCACTTGTCTGCCTCCCACACGTATCGCCCACAAGGACGGATAGCGTCGCTTCTGTACTCGGGCCCAGTGTATCCCAAGAATGCCGGGCGCGCAACTGGTGCTCTTCTTTCCTCTATGCCGCCTGTTTCCGCTTGCGCCTGGATGGGGAGGGAAGTACAATGCGGGCAGCCAAGCTCCGACACGATCACCTTACCGTGCTATGTAGCGCAGACGGAGGAATGTGATGCCACCCATCAAGCCACACCGGGCACACGTAACCATAGACACGCCCATGCCGCCACCGCACTGGGCGCTGCTGGAACGTCGACTGCTCCGCGCACAGGCCACGGCCTGCGAGCTGTTCTACGCAAAGTATTTCGACGAGCGCGGATACCTGCTGTGCGTGCCGCGTTGGGGCGGGGACGATGGTCCCGACGACGCGGCCGAGAACCTGCTCAACTGGACCATGCTGCACGCCCTCGGAGGCCCCGATACGATCTTACAGCTCTACAAGCGAGGATGGGAGGGACACCTCCGCCAGTACACCGAGGCCAAGACCGTGGAGGTACCCTTTGCCAGGGACGGGATGTACTACAAGGAGTTTCCCGTTATGTTTGACTGGATGCACCACGGCGAGGCACTTTCGGCCTTTACGCTGCAGGGCCTATCGGATCCGTACGATCCCCTGTTCCTGGCACGCACTCAACGCTACGCCGGGTTCTACATGGGAACGGATCCGCAAGCGGACAACTATGATCCCACACATCGGGTGATCCGCAGCATGTTCAACGGCAGCCGTGGGCCCTTGCTGCGCAAGGCCACGGCCCTGGATTGGGCGGGCGACCCGATCGAGGTAGAGGGGCGTTTCGACCTGGGCCATCGAGAGCGCGATTATCAACAGATGTTGGATCACTTCAAAGACTATAACGACGTCGCAGGGGACCATCCGCTGAACCTGCACGCCACGACCCTGGCCCTGAACGCCTATATGCTCACCGGTGAGTCCAGATACCGAGATTGGCTGGTCGAGTACGTCGACGCCTGGGTGGAACGCACTGAGGCCAATGGTGGTATCATTCCGACGAACGTTGGCCTGGATGGCACCATCGGCGGCGCATGCGACGGCAAATGGTACGGCGGGGTCTACGGTTGGGGATTCTCGGTGATTGATCCCCACAGTGGCGAGCTGGTACACCGGCCTGCCTTTCAGGCTCGCGCCCACTATGGGTTCGGCAACGCCCTGTTGTTGACCGGAGACCAGCGCTACGTGGACCTGTGGCGCGGCGTGATCGATGCCGTCAACCAACACAGCCGGGCAATCGATGGTAAGGTGATGTATCCGCGTATGCATGGCGACGAGGGGTGGTATGACTACCGGCCTGAGCCGTTTGATGCCGGTGCCCTCGAGGTGTATTACTGGTCGATGCAGCCGCAGGATGAGGATCGGGTGTCGGATCACGCGTGGGTCGCCTTCCTCCACGGGAAGGATCCGGACTATCCGGTGCGCGCCCTGCAAGAGGGCCTGGATCGGGTGCGCCAGCGGGTCGCGGGCATGCGCTGTGACACGACGACGCCCGACACGCGCCTTTCGGACAGCATGAACCAGTATAATCCGGCCACGACCGAGGCGCTGACCGAACTGATGCTGGGTGGCTTGCCGACCGGAAGGGTGGGCTACCCTTTGCACTGCCGGCTGCGGTACTTGAATCCTCAGCGGCGCAGGGCTGGCTTGCCCGAGGACGTGGCTGCTCTGGTGGAGGAGATGACGTGTGACCACGTCACGGTCCAGCTCGTCAACCTGGACCCGGTGAAGGAACGCGTGTTGGTCCTACAGGGCGGGGCGTATGCCGAGCACCAATTCCTGCGCGTCCGAAGCGGGGACGTCGATGTCATGGTCGAGGACACCGCCTTTGCGGTTCGCCTGGCACCGGGTGCCGCCGGCCGCCTCGACATCGAGATGCAGCGCTACGCAAATGCGCCCACCTTTGCCTTTCCGTGGGATCGCGAGTGAGCATCTAAAGGTCTCGCGCCTGTGTAGACGGCAAGCCACGAGCGCAGACGAGGGGTGGCCCGCGGCGATGCAGGCCCACCAGAGTGGGTCCGCAGATGAGTGCGCGGGCGTATGTCGGCTGTAGCTTGGTTCAGCTCGGGATGATGCAGCGGCTGCACGCCCGATGAATCGTCTTTGCTGGACGGCCCTTCACTGAGCATGTGTCCCGTAGAAAGCTCTGAAATGTCCTCAACACGAAGCGAACCGACCGAACGCCCCAAGCCCTGGCAGGCCAAAGCATGGGTACAACTGCTTGCGGTCGTATTGGGCGTACTTCCCCTCTACTCAGGTCTAATCCTCCTTCAGCTTCGGAGTGGCCAACAGCTTTCCATCCGGGCGTTCATCGTGTACCTCGCGGTGATTGCCCCCCTGGCTATTGTGGTCGCGTTGCTGCTCCTACGATTTCTCTGTGGAGAGGCGCCGCGAGACCTCAATCTGAGGCCGGGCAGGCTGTCTGCGGATCTCCTTGCCCTGCTCGCCCTCTCTATCGTGATCATTGTCGCCAATGTCGTCTCGACGTACGTTCTGTCAGAACTGCTTCCAGGGTCGCCCTCCAGCACGAGTGTCACGGACCTCTTTGTGGCGTTGGCCGGCGACCTCGGGCTGTTGGTCCTTTTCGTAGGGCTGCTGTTCTTCCTGGGGGCAGCTTCGGAGGAACTGATCCGGGTGTTCCTACTGAGCCGGCTGTGGAAGGTGTGGCGTTCAACCACGGGCAAGCTACTCGCCGTGGTCGTCTCGGCGTGCTTGTTCGGCCTCATCCATCTCTATCAGGGGCCGGTCAGCGCTGCCTGGACGGCCATCTTTGGCCTGATCATGGCCCTCTACTACCTGCGGTTTGGTCGGGTCGTTCCCCTGATCCTGGCGCATTATCTGACAAACGCGTTAGCGGTGGTTGTCTTTGCCGTGCAAGCGCGATAGGGCTCCACAGAAGGGAATCGGCAAGCCGCCTTGATGGCTCAGTCAAGGACGCATATAATGGTGGACGGCTGGCGGCCTGCATTCGTGACCAGCTTTGAGTGGACAAGCCACGCTAGCGAACCTGCTGCCCAGGCCCTGAGGGGCAGCGGCTGCGGGAGGAGAGAGATGCTGGACAGTGTGCTACGTCAAGGCCAACCGTTGTGGGTGCGCTTCCTGCTCTTGGCTGTGCTGCTGACTGCGACTGCTTGTGGACCGGCACCGAGTCCTTCGCCGGTGCCGACGCAGACGCAGACGTCGACGCCTCCACCTGAACCAACCGCTACTGTGACTGCGACCAGGACAGAGAGCCCTACCGCTCCACCCACCTATACGGCGACGCCCACGATGACGCCGAGCCCGATCTCGGTACCGACCCACACCCCCACGGCAACGGCGACACCAACCGCGGAGCCAACAGCCACACCTACGCTGGCACCGACCGACACGCCCAGTCCCACGGCCACCCCTACACCAACTCCCACGCCGACAGCGACCAGGCCCACCCAGCCTACGCCAACTCCAGTGCCTGTTTCCGCGGGTTGGCGCGGGGAGTACTTTGGCAACCCCGACCTGGAAGGCCAGCCGGCATTGGTCCGGACGGATGACGACATCGGGTTCGACTGGGGGGACGGCGCGCCTGCTCCAGGGCTTCCGGCCGAAGGGTTCTCTGTCCGCTGGTTGCAGGTCACGACCTTTGAGCAGGGGCTCTATCGTTTCTACGCGACAATGGACGATGGCATGCGTGTGTACGTAGATGATGAGCTGCTGATCGACGAGTGGCGGGACCGTTCGGAGCGAGAGGTCGCCGCCAGCCGCCAGATGTCGGCAGGGAGCCACACGCTTCAGGTCGAGTACTATGACCGGAGCCACGGTGCGGTGGCCAACCTGCGCTGGGAGAGGGACCGCTCCTACACAGGCTGGAAGGGCATGTATTGGGCCAACCCAGACCTCTTGGGCCAGCCGCTGTTGATGCGTGACGACTCCCAGATCGCTTTTGACTGGCAGATGGCGAGCCCCGGTGTGCCCATCCCCAGCGACCACTTTTCGGCCTCCTGGACACGAACCACATTCCTGGAGGAGGGCATCTACCGGTTCCGCGCTCTTGCCGACGATGGCGTACGCGTCTGGGTGGACGGCAGGTTGATCCTCGACGCCTGGTCGGACCACCAGCGGCAAGAGATGACGGTAGATCACGTCATGGCCGGAGCAGGAGCACATACCATCCAGGTGGCATACTATGACAACCAGTTCGAGGCCCGAGTGCAAGTGAGCATGGATAAGGTCGGTGAGCCGTGGTATGCGGGCTGGAAGGGCGAGTACTTTGCCAACCCCTACCTGGTTGGGTCTCCGGTGTTGGTGCGGAACGACGACAGCTTGACCTTTAACTGGGAGTGGAGCGCACCCGCGCCTAGCCTACCCGCAGACAATTTCTCTGTGCGCTGGACGCTGGAAAAAGAGATCGAACCGGGCGTGTACCGCTTTGCCTTCCACGTCGACGATGGCGTGCGCTTTTACGTGGACGACGAGCTCGTACTCGACGAGTGGCATCCCACCTGGAACGAAACCTACGAGGTAGAGGTAACGCTCTCCTGGAAGCCCAAATTGGTGGTCGAAATGTACGAGGAATCGGGCGACGCCCGGATCGATGCTTCGTGGACACGTATCCGTTGAGCACAGCGGCAGCGATGCGGCCGGCGCCCCGGCAGGAAGCGGCAGAGTCCATTGCGCCGGTCTCGGGCCTTCGCCCCTATGACCCGCTTACCCCAACCTCGCGCCCTCTGTCGCCGGCCCGACCAGGCGGCGATAGCGCTCCAACAGCGACCCCGCCTCGAGCTGCGTGCGCTCTGGAAGCCGCCACGCCTGCCTGCGCGCATCGAGGACGTCCGATGCGACCTCCAGATCGACTCTGCCGGCGGGAATGTCGATGTGGATGGTGTCGCCCTCCTTGACCAGGGCGATCGGCCCGCCAAGGTAGGCCTCGGGCGTAACGTGCCCAATACACGCGCCCTGCGTGGCACCCGAGAAGCGGCCGTCGGTGATCAGGGCCACAGAGTTGCCCAGGCCCATGCCGATGATCGCCGAGGTCGGCATAAGCTGCTCCCTCATCCCAGGACCGCCCTTGGGGCCCTCGTAGCGGATCACGACCACGTCGCCTGGACGAATCTCGCCGCCCAAGATCGCCTTCAGCGCGGTCTCTTCTTGCTCGAACACGCGCGCTGGACCGGAATGGACCCTCATCTCCAGGGCGACGGCCACGCCCTTGACCACCGCTCCGCCCGGTGCGAGGCTCCCATAGAGGATCGAGATGCCCCCCTTGGGGCTGATGGGACTGCTCACCGGATGGATGACGTCCTGGTTGGCGATCGGACAGCCTGCCACGTTGTCGGCGATTGGCCGTCCTGTGACCGTCATACAATCGGGATGGAGCAGCCCATGCCCGATCATCTCGTTCATCAGTGCCGGAATGCCACCGGCTTCATACATGTCCTGGGCATAGTAGGTACCCGCCGGCTTGAGTAGGACGAGGTGCGGGGTCTGCTCCGAGATGCAGGCAAAGCGGTCCATCGTCAGTTCGATCCCTACCTCGTGGGCAATGGCAGGCAGGTGCAAGCAGGTATTCGTCGATCCGCCGATCGCCATGTCAACCGCGATCGCGTTCTCAAAGGCGGCCATGGTCATGATCTCTCGCGGCAGGATGCCGTCTCTGTACAGTTGCATGACCTGGCGCCCTGCCTGCCGGGCCAAGGCAACCCGCGCACCGTACGTCGCCGGGATCAGCGCGCCATCGGGCAGGGCCATGCCTAGCGCCTCGGTCAGCATATTCATCGTGTTCGCCGTGCCCATCATCGCACAAGAGCCGGCACCCGGATTGGCCGCCCTCTCGAATTGGGCCAGCTCCTCACGGCTCATCTCGCCCCTGACCACGGAGCCCTCCGCTTCGATCAGGTCCGTGTAGCACACCTGCCTGCCCTGGAAGCAGCCGGCCTCCATCGGCCCGCCGCTGACGACGATAGCAGGGATGTTGAGGCGTCCCGCAGCCATCAGCATCCCCGGCGTGATCTTGTCACAGTTGGTCAGGAGAACCATGGCATCCAGGGCATGTGCCGTGACCATCAGCTCGATCGAGTCTGCGATCATCTCCCGGCTGACCATGGGCATCCGCATGCCCGCGTGCCCGGTGGCCAGCCCGTCGCAGATGGCGATCGAGGGAAACTCGAACGGCGTGCCTCCCGCTTCGGCGATACCCAGCTTGATCGCCTGGCACAGCGGCTGGAGGTGAACGTGGCCGGGCACCAACTCGTTGAACGAGTTGACCACGGCCACCAACGGCTTTTTCAGGTCGCCCGGGTCCCAGCCCATCGCATAGAGCAGCGAGCGGTGGGTCGCCCGCTCGACCCCCTCGGTCATCAGCGAACTGCGGTGCGTGCCACGGCTCGTCTCTCGGTCCGACATGCTCTCTTCCTCCTGCAGCATAGCTACTCTGGCGGATAGAGTCCCGCGATCTCTTTCCCGCCGGTGAAAACATGTTCAGGCGTAGGATATGCACCTGATCGGACTTCGCTCGTGAAGGCGTCGAACCCGGAAACGATATCGGGTGCCAGTACCTTGTACTGCTTGACAAACTTGGGCACGAACTTTTCAAAGAGGCCGAGGATGTCATACGCGTTCAGGTTCTGGCCGTCCACGTGCGGCCCGGCACCACAGCCAATGGTCACCGCACCGACGGACTTGGTAATCACCTTGGCCACGCCAGCAGGAATGCATTCCAGGACCATGGCGAACGCCCCTGCCTCGTCCAGCGCCTTGGCATCGGCGATCAGTTGCTCGGCCTGCTCGGGGGTCCGCCCCTGTACCTTGAGGCCACCCAGGGCGGAAGCGCTCTGCGGCGTCAAGCCGATGTGCCCGATCACCGGGATGCCTGCCTGAACGATCTTGTGAACGTAGGGCCGCAAGTACGTCCCCCCTTCCATCTTGACACAGTCGACCCCGGCTTCCTTCACCATCCGCCCGGCACTGGACAGCGCCTGCTCCGGGCTGACCTGGTAGCTCATGAAGGGCATGTCGCCCACCACGAGCGTGTTCGGTGCGCCTCGACGGACAGCCTTGGCGTGGTAGATCACCTCCTCCAGCGTAACGGGGTTGGTGTGTTCCAGGCCCTGGATCACCATGCCCAGCGAGTCGCCGACCAGGATCAGCTCCGCTTCGGAGCGATCGACCAGCCGCGCAAAGGGATAGTCATAGACCGTGATCATGGTCACCTTGTGCCCGTGCGCCTTCAGCTCTTTGAAAGAAGGTATCGGAGTCTTACGCTTATCAGGTTCGCTCATCACAGCCCCTCCATGGAGACAAGTCGGTATGAGGATTGGGCGTTCATTGTGGCGGCGATGGTGGCCACGTTCGAATCCGGACGGTGAACAACGCCCATGCCGGACGGCGAAAAAGAGCCGGGCACCGCCGTTGGTCCAGCTACGACCTACAGGATACCACGAACGCGGTGGATGCGCAAAGCGTTTCTTCCCGATCCGGACCGTCTTGTGCTATAATACCCAAGACGTGCCCGCAGGCCCCTCCGTCTGGGGGCATACCTCTGCGGGAGTGGGCACACTTTCGGTGTCTTCGTTCGTCTTGGTTTCACCACGATAGCCAGCTCTTGGACTCGCGTTAACCGTGCCGGCATCTCCAGGGATGCACATATGGGTACGACGAAACGGAGGACCGCGATGGAGACACTGCAGAACCAGACTCTTGACGGCACATACCGGATCGATTGCCTCTTGGGCCGGGGCGGTATGGGTGCCGTCTATAGGGCCCATGACATCTCTCTCGACCGCGACGTGGCGATCAAGGTCATGCACGCCCACTTTGACGACGCGACCTTCCGCGCCCGCTTCTTGCAGGAGGCGCGCGCGATCGCCAATCTCGACCATCCCGGCATCGTCCGGGTCCATGCCTTCGGTCAGGACCTGGGCCAGCTATACATCGTCATGGATTTCATCCGCGGGCAGACGCTGAGCGCGTGGCTCAAGCACCTCGCCGAAGGGGGCAAGATCATCGCCCTCTCGGAGAGCCTGAGCATCGTCCGCCGCGTGGCACTCGCGCTGCACTATGCCCACGGTAAGGGCGTCCTGCACCGCGACATCAAGCCCTCCAACATCATGCTCAGGCCCACCGACCCGTCGCTCCAGGAGGATGCCGACCTGCCCTTCGAGCCGGTGCTGACCGACTTTGGCCTGGCCAAGCTGGCCGAGGGTGGTGTGCACACCCAAAGCGGGACGACCATGGGCACGCCGGCCTACATGTCGCCGGAGCAGTGCATGGGCTACGAGCCGGACCGGCGTTCCGATATCTATTCGCTGGGCATCCTGCTGTACGAGCTGACCACAGGGCGCGTCCCCTTTGAGGCCAAAACGCTGACCCAGGCCATCCGCATGCACACGCAAGAGCCGCCGCCACCGCCCCGCTCGGCCAACCCGACCCTGCCGGTCGACGTGGAGAACATCATCCTGACCGCATTGACCAAGGACAAGGAGGACCGTTTCCCCACGGCGCGCGACATGGCCGAGGCGCTGCGTGATGCGATTGCCGCACTGCCGGGCACGCCGACGGTCGCTCCCACGCAAGTGGTCGAGAGTGCTGGCCCGTACATCAGCCTGATGACGCGCCTGGCAGAAGAGAGTGCGGCGCCGGCTGCGCCGGGCAGCGACGTTTGGCGCGACGTGTCCCCTGCCACGCAGCCGGGTGCGGCGCTGATCGTGGTCGCCCCCGATGGGGGTTCCCAGCGCATCCCGTTTGGGGAGGCGGGGACGGTCACGATCGGGCGCAGTGCGGCGAACGACGTGCAGCTGGCGGATACCGCGGCTTCGCGCCACCACGCCCGCGTCGTCTTCGACGGGCAGACGGTCACCGTGACCGACCTGAACAGCACCAACGGCACCTATCTCCAGGACTCGCGCCTGCTGCCGGGGATTGTCCATCCCTGGCCTGCCGGCATGCCGCTGCGCATCGGTTCGCACTGGCTCAAGTACGAAACGCAGGGTGTGGCGGTGGGCTCTGCGCTCAGTCAGGTGCCAGCAGGGCGCCTCAGCAACGAGCCGCTGGTCGTGCTCGACCCGGAACTGCTGAGCGTAAAGGCAGGGCAGCGCGCCGTGGCACGGCTGCGGATCCTCAACCAGGGCACGCAGGTCGACCACTTTTCGATCGGCATCGACGGCCTTCCTCCCGCCTGGGTCACGCTGCCGCGCGAGCCGCTGCGGCTGACACCGGGCGAGGAAGGGGCGATGACGCTAAGCTTTAACCCGCCGCGCGAGCCGCAAAGCACGGCTGGATCACATCCCTTTACCGTGCGCGCCCTCTCGCAGGCCGATCCGCGCCAGTTCGAGGAGGTGGAAGGCACGCTGCAGATCGAGCCGTTCTACGCCTTTGCTGCCGAGCTCTCGCCGCAGCAGATCAGCGGCGAGAGCGCCCGGCTAGAGCTGGCCAACCAGAGCAACGCGGAGAGCAGCCTGGCGATCCAGGGCAGCGATCCGGCTGAGGCGCTCTACATCCAGGCCCAGCCGGCGCAGGTCACGCTCCAGGCCGGGCAGACGCAGACCGTGCCTCTCGAGACGCGCACGCGCCAGCGGCGTCCCTTGTGGGGCGCGGCGCAGCGCTACCCCTTTGAGCTGCTGATCTCTTCTCCGACCGGGCACGTGCTCCGCGAAGTAGGGACGCTGATCGTCCGGCCGATCATCCCGACCTGGGTGCTGCCGGTGCTGGGTGCGCTGCTGCTGTTGATCTGTTCCGGCGCGGGCGTTGGGTACAAGGCATCTATAGACCGGGCCAAGGCCACCCAGACTGCGGTTGCCGTCACGCAGGTAGCAGCCGTTACCCTGACCGCCATGACAGACACGGATGGAGATGGGCTCTTGGACCTCCAGGAAGCGCGGATGGGGACCGATCCCCTCAATGCCGACACGGATGGCGATACGATCAAGGATGGGGACGAGGCGTCGCACCGCACCGACCCGCTCAAGGCGGATACCGACGGCGATGGGCTGAACGACGGCGACGAGCTCGCTTTCAGGGCCGACCCGCTGGCCATCGACACGGACGGGGACACGCTGCCGGATGGGGTGGAGGTCCACGAGTTGGGCACCAGCCCGATCAACCCCGACACCGACAGCGATGGGCTGAACGACAACGTGGATCCCGACCCGGGGCACCTGCCGACGCCGACGCTCACGAACACGCCGACACCGACACTCACCAACACGCCAACACCGACCGAGACACCTGTGCCAACGGCGACGACCGCCCCTCTGTCAGGCGCCGCCATGGCCCGTGACGCCGCGCTCGCGTACATTGCCGCGCACGACGGCCCGCCGGAACCCGCCGGGGTCGCCTGGAACGAGGAGAACATGACCCCTGCCGGGCTGGTCGGCAGCACCAGGCTTCGCTATACTGCACAGGACTGGGCCGTCACTGTCTCCTACCCGGTCGTCCCGCAGCCTACCTACGACGTCGAGGTCGTGGACGGTGCAACCGGCTTTACGTGGGAGGGCAAGGTCGATGCCGACGGTGCCGTGACCGAAACACCGACGCCGATCCCCGGCATCTGTGAAGCGGTGGCCGATGAGGAGGTGTGGATCTATGCTCGGCCGCCGATCACCGATCTCCTCAGCACCACCGTAGAGCTCTTTGGCAAGATGCCTGCTGGGACGCGAGTGACCGTCGAGGGACGGACGGCCCACGGTTGGCTGGGCTTTGATCCCGGCGTCGCCCAGGCGGGGAACGTCGGTGTCTTTCGGCTACGCTGGCTGGATCCAAAGGACCCGGTGAGACCGGAGGGTGACTGCGCTGCCGTGCCAGAGGTGGCAGGACCCGTGCCCGGAGTCTGCTACACGATGTCAATGGAAGAGACACGTGTCTACCAGAACCCGAATACGGCATCGACCGTGCTGGTCACGATGGACTGGGGGGACTATGCGGCTGTGCTTGGCCGCACGCCCGACGGTGACGGAGATGGCCTCCCCGACTGGGCAGAGATCGATCTGTCCGTCGGCAGTGTGGGCCTGGATCAGCAGGGCTGGGTCGAGGGATCGACCCTCAACCTGAACGGGGAACGGTGCTCGGACCTGCCAGAGGTCGCGCCGTAAGGAGGGCAATATGAAACGTTCCGACATTCAAATCCGCGACCCTTACGTGCTGCCTTTGCCCGAGGAAGGGCGCTACCTGCTCTTTGGCTCTACGGACAAGAACATCTGGTCCGGACCGGGGACGGGGTTCGACTGCTACGAAAGTCGCGACCTGGAGAACTGGAATGGCCCCATTCCGGCATTTCGCCCGCCGCCCGACTTTTGGGCCAACACCCAGTTCTGGGCGCCGGAATGCCATCCGTGGCAGGGCCGTTACTACCTGCTGGCCACCTTTGCCCTCGATGAACGGGAGCGCGGCACGCAGATTCTGGTGGCCGACCGTCCCGAAGGGCCATACAGGGTCCACAGCGACGGCCCCGTGACCCCGCGCGATTGGGAGTGCCTCGACGGCACCTTGTACGTGGATGCGGAAGGCATGCCCTGGATGGTCTTTTGCCACGAATGGGTGCAGGTTGTGGACGGTGAAATGTGCGCCGTGCCGCTGAGCGGCGATCTGCGCCGCGCCGCCGGCGAACCCGCGCTCCTGTTCCGCGCCTCCGCAGCAGCGTGGGCGAGGCCGTTTGAGAGCCGTGGGCGACAGAAGAACTGGGTGACCGACGGCCCGTTCCTGCACCGCCTGGCCGATGGGCAGTTGCTGATGCTCTGGTCGACGATCGGCTATGAAGGCTACGCCATGGGCTACGCGGTCAGCGAGAGCGGCGACATCCTCGGCCCGTGGCGGCAATCCGATCAGGCGCTGTACGGCAAGGATGGCGGGCACGGCATGCTGTTCCGGGATCTCGACGGCAGACTGTTGATGACACTGCACCACCCGAATCGTACGCCGCACGAGCGTCCCGTGTTTCTCCAGGTCACCGAGCGGGATGGGGGACTGGTGCTCAAGGAGTCATAGTGCTGGACGTACGCTGGACATCGGTCCTCGAGAACCGAGGACAGCGTCTTGGCCGATTGCAGGCAATCGCATATACACCATTCAAGACCGTAACACGCTCAACTGGCCGAGGAGGTAACTATGTCAGCGGAAGGGAACAAGGCGTTGGTTCGTCGGCTCTATGCAGAGGTCTGGAATACGGGCAATCTGGACCTCGCGGACGAGCTGTGCACTGCAGACGTCGTCCATCACGGCCCAGGAGACCCTACAAGCGATGGGTTGGGCGCTTTCAAGGAGTACATCACAGCCTGTCGCACCATCTTCCCGGACTTACGCTTCGATATCGAGGAGCCGATCTCCGAAGGAGACCAGGTCGCTGTCCGCTGGGTGCTGCACGGCACCCACAGGGGGACGGTCGCGCTACTCGATCTGGCACCCACAGGGAAGAACGTCGAGCTGCAGGGCGCCACCATCTACCAGGTCAGCGATGGCAAGCTAGCAGATGCCTGGACTATCCGCGAGACAGTCACCTCAAAGGTGGCTGACTAGCGCGTCTAGCCGACTCTCCTGGGCCTTTGGATCGCCTAATGAGCCGGTAAGCAACACGGCCCATCGCACTCGTGTACCACTGAACACCTGAGGAGAGGCTGACATGAGATGCCAGAACTGCGGCAGCGAGATCGGTCCCACAAGCCGGTTCTGTGGCAAGTGTGGCGCGCCACGCCCCCAGCTGCCGCCGCACTTTGCGCAGGCTGAGATGCACCTCGACGCACTCAACGCGCGTCTACAGGCAGGCCAGATCGACAAGGCGAGCTTTGAGGCCCAGCGCCAGGCACTCACCGTTCGTGGACCCGATGGCTCGTACTGGTCCCCGGGAGGTGGTGGACGTTGGTACCGGTACGACGGCACCGCGTGGGTCGAACGCCAGCCACCGACCGAGACAGATAGCCCACCTACCTCCGCTCCCGCCGCACGGCAACCCAAGCC
>Ga0307426_1001541_pt1 | contig 15130 bp, 10 predicted proteins | sample SalMarWE160340MG_FD_202165 | JGI IMG/M metagenome (GOLD analysis project Ga0307426, IMG submission 202165) | Salt marsh sediment microbial communities from the Plum Island Ecosystem LTER, Massachusetts, United States - WE1603-40 | ecosystem: Environmental > Aquatic > Marine > Intertidal zone >... | reverse complement strand
ACCGAGGGTGCGTTTCATGAAGTTAGTGATATCCCAACGGTTATCGTCCTTGATGACAAAAATGAACTCGTCCGCTGGGTCAAGCAGCCGCCGATCAGCAAAGAATTTTTACCTTATTTAGTTTAAAAACTACATCATACCTATTTTGTCCTAGTTTTATAAATACAAACCCTGTATGCAGAGGGCTTTGGTGGTACAGAGCAAAATCATAGAAATAAAAAATATTTTAAAAAGGTATCCAGGTGCTGTCGTTGCCTTTTCAGGAGGCGTCGACTCAACCCTGTTACTGAAACTAACGATCGATGTATTGAAGAACAATGTCGTCGCGGTTACTGCCGTTTCACCGATTCAGCCGAAAAGAGATATTATTTATGCCAAGAAATTGGCTAAGTCTTTGGGCGTTAAGCACATTTGTCTCAGAACCCGCGAGTTAGCGAACCCACGATTTATCAGTAATGCAAAAAACCGCTGCTATCTCTGCAAACTTCAATTATTCAAACAGATAAAATCAATCGCTGCGAAATTTGGCTTCAGTGTTCTTGAAGGAAGCAACAAATCTGATCTCTCGGATCATCGACCAGGGCTCAGAGCTTTAAGAAAACTAAAAGTCTTATCTCCTTTTATTGAAGTTGGTTTAACCAAACAAGAGATCCGCTTGACTGCCAGAAAATTACAGCTACCCAACTGGAATAAACCATCGATGGCATGCTTAGCATCGAGAATCCCTTATGGAGAAAAAATAGATAAAAAAATCCTGGAACGGATCGATCGAGCAGAGAACTACTTAAGACGATTAGACCTTTCCCAAATCCGGGTGCGCGATCATTTCCCTGTAGCCCGCATCGAAGTCTATACTGCGGAATTCAATTTCATATTAGATAATAGCAAGCGCATTGTGAGGTACTTTAAGCGACTCGGTTATGAGTCTGTGGTCCTCGATCTTGCCGGTTACCAAACCGCTAGTTATAACAAGTGAAAACCCTTAAAGATTTAGCAAAAGCCCTTTTTAAAGTTGGCCTTTTTGGGTTTGGTGGTGGTATTGGCATGCTTGCTATTCTACGGAATGAATGTGTAAAAAAGAAAAAATTGATAGACGACGATGATCTCTGTACGGCAGTGGCAATGGGACAGATATTACCAGGTCCTTTCATCCCGAATTACTGTGAATATATAGGATATCACCTATTCGGGATGAAAGGAGCGGCGATCGCCGCGATCGCCTTACTCCTGCCTTCTTTCGTTCTTATGGTAATTCTATCATGGTTCTATCTTACTTACCAGTCACTGCCAGGAGTTGCACAAATATTTAAAGGGATTAGCGCAGTCATGACATCGATAATTCTCTGGGCTGCATATGATATGGGCAAGGTTCTTATTAAAGATATTAAGGGTCTTATTATTTTCTTCTTCGCTTTAGTACTTTTCTTAGTAAAATTTGACCCTATCTTCACGGTTCTTCTCTGTGGTTTTCTTAGAGTCATGTTAGATTATGTCAAAAATGTCGAGCGCTGCTTGCTTGCTGTTCCATTATTCGTATTTGAACCGAAAAAGGCGCTCACTTTAGCTGCGATATTCCTTAAAATAGGCGCGATTATCTTTGGCGGCGGTTATGCAGCTATACCTTTTATTAAAAACGAGGTCTGCACTACTCGAACCTGGCTCACTCCCCAAGAATTTCTTAACGGCATGGCATTAGGCCAAATGACCCCGGGACCGGTAGCGATAACGGCGACCTTTGTCGGTTTAAAAGTAATGGGCATACCGGGTGCGATCATAGCTTCATTCTGCATTTTCATTCCTTCTTTTATTATGTTGATTGTCCTGGTTAAAATCTACAAAAGGATCTGTAATAATAAATTCGTTATGTCCTTTTTTACTGGTATTAAATCTGCGGTTGTAGCTATCTTACTATCTACGGGGATTAGTTTTGTCCTTTTAAATTGGGTTAATGTACCTTATGGAATTTTTGGCCTGATAATTTTAATAATCTTACTTTTGCTCAAAATTGAACCAATATTTTTAATTTTGAGCGGAGCGATATTCAGTTTGATCATCGGTTAAATCAATACAAGACCCGGTAAATCTTAACCGGATCTTCTTTTCCTTTTACCTTGATGAGCATGGGCTCAGAATACTTATAAGGCGCGGTAGTCTCCTTAAAAACGCTTTCTGAAATAACTATTTCACCTCCACTCGCCACTTCCTGAAGTCTATTTGCGATATTAACTGACGCGCCGATCACAGTATAGTCAAGACGAACTTTTGCGCCGATATTCCCAACGACCACCTCACCAGCATTAATCCCAATGCCCACATTGATCATTTCGCGTTCTTCCCTTCTACGTTGTTCACTCATTTCCTGAACGGCTCTTTGAATCTCGACTGCCGCATGTATCGATCGATCCGTGTCATCAACATGGGCAATTGGTGCGCCGAAAACAGCCATTATAGAGTCGCCTATGAATTTATCGACGGTGCCTTCATGCTTGAATATCACCTTTGTCATACTAGTTAGAACTTCATTGAGTAGTGTAACAACATCCTCGGCAGACAAACGTTCGGTCAGTGGTGTAAACCCCCGTATATCGGCAAAGAGTATAGTAACTTTGCGCCTGGTTCCGCGTAAGGTATCGATATACTGATCCGGATTCTTAAATATTTCTTCAGCTACCTGACGCGATACATATCTCCGAAAAGCATCCTTAATCTGCTCTTTTTCCATTAAGCTTTGGGTCATCTGGTTGAACGCGGACATTAAATCACCGATCTCATCATCAGATTTTTTACTGAGCACCTGGCGAAGATCACCATTAGCGATCGCTTTGAAGCCATCGACAAGTTCATGAATGGGTCGGGTCAAATATCTTGAGAGTAACATAGCACCAAACGTGCCAAGAAGTAATCCCATGACGGAAATCAGAATAAGGATAATCTGCATATTATTCGTTATTTTGCTTATTCGTTCAATATCAAGCCCGACGTGGACTTCCCCGATCTTTTTTCTACCAGCCAACACAATTGGCCGTGTTACATGGTATGTGTTTTCCGGCCTAATAATCGAGTCAGCAGACCGTCCTATCCAGTCCATCTTATCATAAGCGAGAATGATTTGATCACTATCAACAATGTATGTATACCTTACACCTTCATTCTTGATCGCGTCGTTTACCAGCCGCGCAAGATATAGATCATCTTTGGCTATTATCGGATCTTCGGCATTTAAAGCAATGAGATTCGCCAATATTTCGCCCTGAAGTTTTATTTCTTGAGTTAAAGCATCTCTTACCCGATTCAGTGTGAACCAGAATATTACGCCCGTAATCACTACGATTAGAAGAAATATCAAAGTGCTGAATTTTATCGTTATCGGAATTCGCATAATCGGCATAGAAGAATACCATTTTTTTGTATGAAGTCAACCAGGAACACAACAATACAATTCGTTGAACGGTAACTGCTAATATTTCAGCATTCGACTATTCGCCCAGTATGCATCAAGCGTAGATTCCAATCGTCATTGACAATACAATATTTATAGATATAATTCTGATTGAGGCGGCGTAGCTCAGTTGGCAGAGCAGGAGAATCATAATCTCTGTGTCGGGGGTTCAAATCCCTCCGCCGCTACTAGAGCTATGACAGAAATAAATGAATACTTAAAAAAGACTGTAATCCTGGGGGATAACGTAAATGAAGTCTCACAATTGTTGAACAAAAATAATGATAATATTCAGAAGCTCACTCGTGAATTAGAGGTTCTCTTTGCTCATTTCTCACGGGGTGATGAATTAATACATATAATTCATGATTATTCTAAGACATTGCAGCAGGATGTTTTGAAATTAAAGGATTTATATTTCATATATGAAACAACGATGGAGGATATTAATGATCAGTTACTGTCCATAAGTGAATTACTTAAATCCTTGATCAATATGCTGCAAGAGATACAGGATAAGGCAGATCTTTTTGTGAAATCTGCTAAATCACTCGCCAATCTCGCCAAAAATACAGAGATATGCGCTCATCATGCAAAAAGAGAAGGTAGGGGGCTGGCAATTATCGCTAAAGAGTGTCTATCACTCGCCAGGCTTGCCCAACTTCCTTTCCAGGATTTCACTAATCTATTGAATAATCTCGAGCAACTTACCAAACCCGTAATTCTGGAACTCGGCAAGACTATCGAACTGTCTTCGCGCGCGCGCGGATTACTCACGAAGTCGTTCCAATCTCTAAGAACAATAGATGACACAACCGCATCCTTGCAAAATATAATAACCCAGCTGGAACAAAACAGTATCGTCAACAATCAACTGCAATCGAGCGTATCAGAAGGTCTGGACGTCTTGAGAAAACAGCTTACCACCTCACTGAATACGATCGATGAGATTTCAATTCATTGTAATCAAATAAATTCCCTGGCTCAGACTTTATGCAGCCTCAGTGAAACAATGTTACTAACTAAAGATCAGGATCCGCGTCTTGTTGAAATGATGAATATGTCATATTTAGAAGGGCAATATAATTTTTTCTTACAGGAAAACATGAGAACAATCGAAAAATTCTCGGGACGCAAGAAACCGCCGCTTTTTCCAAGCAAGATTTACCACAGTATCGGTAATATGACTGCACAAATCGATGTATTATATAATTCCCTTGAAGAAATCCACGGGTATAAAGAAACCCTGGCCGGGGATATGACTGAAATTATCGATCTCGGCACGAAGATTGAAAAGTTTCTTAAAGAGATCCAAACGATTTATGATCGGTTCGACAATCTGGGGAAGGAAATTGATATTGAAATAAAAAAGGTTGAAAAGCTCGTTTCATCCACCGCCAAGATATTCAACCGGATCAAGACGCTATCAGTATTTGCGAAAATTGAGCAAGGAAGAAGTTCAATATATATAGATATGATCTCACCTATTGTTGAAGAATTTGTCCAGCTTGAGGCAGAAACTGAACAGGCATTTGCCAGTATAATTCCACAACTGACCTTGGTACGAAAAAATAGCCATGCACTGGGCAAGAAAAGAGCGGTTGCATTGCCCATGAGGATCAGACCCCCAGATTATTCAAAAATTAAAATATTCCTCGACGATATCAGCCGTGTTTTCGGAGAAGAAAAAAAACAAGCAGAAACAATTTCCAACGTTGTCAGTGCTGTGGACAAGGAGAACAAAAAACTGAGCAATGTATGGCAATCTTATGAAGCTATTATTACAAAAATTTCTGAATTAAATAATGTTCTGAAGAAACTGTTCATCAAAGCCTCGGATCAGACTCCGGTTTACGTCAAAGCTAAAAGGATCTTAACCGCGAGCTTATCGAGTGAACCACTGACTTTAAAACCGGACCGCAAAACAGATGTCAATTCGCATCAGATAATTTGTAATTGTTCTGCAGGATTATTCCAATTTGGCAGTGGAGCGGATATAATACCAGGCCTCTGCCAGGATTATTCAATATCAAAAGACGGTCGAGAATATATCTTCCATCTGCGGGACAATTTGAAGTATCATAATGGCCGCCCGATTCATGCCCAAGACATCAAAGAAGCGATTTTAAGAGCTCTCAGAGGACCGAATAAAAGTTTCTATGATATGATCAGCGGTGCCCAAGAACTAGCTGAAAGTAACGAAGGGCAGGGTATCGGAGTAGAAGTAATAAACAAATCCACCCTGAAAGTTAATTTAGAATATCCCTTTCGACCCATCCTGGCAAACCTGGCATGCAATATCGCAGACCCATACCTGGATGAGGAAGTACCTGTGGGCGCCGGACCTTTTAAATTAGTTGCCTGGGAAAAAGGCAACAGAATTATCCTTCATTCTAATGACCACTACTTCGAAGGAAGACCCACTATAGATGAGTTCTATTTTCTCATTATAAAGGACGAAACCGTAGGTTATGAGCTGTTCAAGAATCGATCTCTTTCCATTTTCCAACCCACTGGCGAAGCGCTGAAACGAATAAGAACGGAAATGCCAAAATCGCTCTATACGATACCCGAGCTCTCAATACAATATATCTGTATCAATTGCGAGAAAGAACCTTTTAATAATAGATTAATCAGGCAGGCTTTATCCTATGCCATTAATACCAATGAGCTGGTCAATAAATTCCTCAAAGGTTCTGCGATCAAAGCAAAAGGTATCTTCCCCCCATCAATGAAGGTTTTCAATCATCAACTCGAGGGTTATGCATTTGATCCCGGGAAAAGTATGAGTTTACTTAAGGACGCCGGTTTTGCCAAAGGATTACCTGATATTTACAAACTCGATATAACTGATACGGCAACAGCAATAAAGCGAGCTGAGTATATCAAGCAAAGCCTTGTGAAGATCGGCGTACGCATCGAGATAAATCCTATGCCGTGGCATAATATGATCGAAAAAACGTATGCGGGTGATTCTTTACTGTCTTTTCGGGGTTGGGTAAGTGATAATGGAGATCCGGATAATTTCGTTTATCCCTTGTTCCATTCAACGTCGCGCGGCCGTTCTGGAAATACTTTCTTCTTTTCATCACCGGACATTGATCACGATATTGATCAAGCAAGGAAATTAAGAAATTTCAACCAAAGAAATATATTATATCAAAAAATCGAGAGAAAGATACTCGATGAAGCACCGGGTATTTTTCTTTACCACCGATTACAAAATTTTGCTGTACAAAAAGATATCTTAGGAATAAAACCACATCCCCTGGGCTTGGTTAGAACAAAATATGTCTCTCCATTAGGAAAACGCTGGTCTGTACTATCCAAACCCATGGCTCGGGAGGAGAAAACTGCTAAAATGGTTTACGTTGAACCATAGGGGGTATAATGGCAAAAAAAGATGATGTCGATATATTAGCCGATCTCGAAGAAAAACTCGGAAAAATAGAACAAGCTGAAAAGGATCTGGTTGCGAAGAAAAAGGAATTAAAAGACATAGAGGATAAAATAGCTGAAACATATTCCTCACAGATGGAAATATCCGGTGAACTTGATGATTTAAAAAAGAATATCGAAGCACTGAAGAAAGAGGAAAAATCTCTGAAGGAATCCCTGAAATCAACCGGGAAAGATGCAAAGAAGATTGAGTTAACCCAAAAAGATATAAATAAATTATCCGTAGAAAAAGAAAAACTTGAAAAGAATTTAAAAGATCTTAGGAAAGAAATCGAGAAAACGGATGATGAAAAATCAAAAATAGACAGCCAAATGAAAGAGATGAGAAACCGCCATTCTACACTGACTAAAGAACTCAGCAGCGCTGAAAAAGAATTGGCAAAAATACAGAAGGGACAAAGCGATCAGGAGAAACAATATAACGGCATCAAGGTTAAAACCGAAAAATTAAAGACTGAATATCAGGAAATTGAACAGACATTGAGGAATGCTCTCGCGGATCTTCGAGCAACAGAAAAAGACCTGAAAATTATGAACGAAGAGAAGAATTCGCTAAGCAAAGAACTTGATACGGTGAAGAAGAGCAGGGACTCAGAGCAAACAAGATTCGAAGAACTCAGCGCTGAGGTAGAAACCCTGACCAAGACAAAAGAAGAAGATGAATCCCTGATCGATGAAATGAAAAAGGAAAAGCCAGAGCTTACTTCCAGGGTTAGCGAATTAAAGGCCGAAATAAAGGACAAAACAGGGACTCTTGAGCAGCTGAACGAGGACATTGGCAACCTTACTGCGGAAAAACAAAACCTTGAAAAAGAAAATAGCGAATTTACGAAGCTCAAAGAAGAACACGACAAAGTGGCTGCAGACCTTAAAAATATGAAAGAAGAAGAGGCTGAACTTGTTTCGAATATTTCACAGTTTCAACTGGAGTTCAGTACCCTCGAGACATCATTCAAAGAACTTGATGAAAAATATAAAACCTCCAAAAAGGAAAGTGTTTCTTTAGAAAAGGAATTAGCCAAAAATCAAAAGGAATTCGACACCCTGAATGAGAACCTGGAAAAGTTGAGGGAAGATCACGATGATCTTGAACCTAGAGTTACGGAGCTCAAAGAAAAAGAACAAGATTTACGTAAGTTGGAGCCTGAATACGAAAAGATTAAATCTGACTTTGATCACAAGAAAAAAGAAGCCCAGGAATTAGGCGAATCCATCGAGTTAGCAAAAAAGAAAATAGCCGAATTAAAACCGGAAGCCGATAAATACGAAGCGATCGATGCGGAACTCAAAGATAAAAAAGCTACGCTCGCTAAGGTAACCGAAGAACTCGATGAAAAGGAAGCGAAACTCAAGGAAGTTGATAGCGAATATCAAGAAATAACCAATTCTTTACCGAAGATGAAAGAGGAATACGAAGAGATCAAATTGGCTGTCGAACAAGATGAAAAGGTCAAACAATTGCTCGATACGCGCAAGAAGGAACTCAATCTGATCGAAGGAAAAATATCAGAGCGCGAAGAAAGAGTGAACAAACTCAGCGAAAAACTAGAAATGCTCAAAAAAGAGGAGGAAGCCTCGACGGTTGAATTGAAGAAAGAAACCAAGGAACTCATTAAACAACGGGATAAGTATAGAGCTGATGTCGAGAAAATGGCAAAAAACGTTGAGGAAGTAGGAGAAAAACTCGGTGATTTAAAGATAAAACATTCTGAGCTTGAAGGAGGGATAGAAAAGGCCAAAGTCATTGAGGCGGATATGATATCCAAGCTGGATAAGAGACGGCAGGAGCTCGTTGATATCAATAAAGAAATCGATGAAAAGAAGGAGCAACTCAAAGAGGAGTTAAAAGATACCAAGCAAGAACTGACCGCGCTTCAGAAACAGAAGAAAGAAACCGTCACCATGGTGGCAAAAATGGATGATTTGAAAACGAATATCTCAAGATTAAAAACGGATAAAGAAAAGCTCGACAAGGAAATTGTGGCCAAGAAGAAAGAACTTGAGAAAATCAAAGTATTCATTGCAAGACTGCGCGAAGCACAAGTCGGTTCAGAAAAAAATGATAAGAAGCAAATCTCTTTTTAGCAAACAGTTGAGATTAGTTTCAACACAGATTCGCCAGTATTTTGTTTAAATAATAGATGAAACCATGAAAATAATATACATTGTCGTTGGTTGTATATTATGTGCCCTCAGTTATGCGGTTTTTCTGATCCCGCACCAGATCGTCCCGGGTGGCGTAACCGGCATAGCTATGATATTGCATTTTTTATACCGTTCACCGGTTGGCGTTATCACGATAATTCTGAATATCCCTCTTTTCCTCGTTGCTCTGAAAATTTTGGGGATCCGTTTTGGAGTAAAATCAGTTATTGCAATTTTTATTACCAATATCCTGATCGACTTTTTCATATATACCCTCAAAATATCTACACCAACGGATAACGTGATACTCGGCGCATTATATGGGGGTTTGCTTTTGGGGCTCGGTCTGGGTCTTGTCTTTCGCGCCGGAGCAAGCACCGGTGGCACGGATATAGTCGGACAACTCCTCACCAGGAATAGCAATCTATCAGTCGGGATGTGGATAATGATCGTTGATTTTATGGTTATAACCCTGGCCGGCATTACCACCGGGTCTATTGAATTAGCACTTCTGGGCTACCTCGCTCTATTTCTTTCATCGAAGGTGATAGATCTCGTGCTTGAAGGCATGGATTATGCGCGCGCTGCCTTTGTCATCAGCAACGAACACCAGAAGCTTACCGACGAAATTTACAGAAAAATGAAACGCGGCGTTACTATCCTTGATGGACACTCACCATATTCAAAAGAAAAAAGGCCGGTTATCATGTGTGTCATCACCAAAAAAGAAACTCCTTTCTTTAAAAGCATGATTGAAGATATCGATAAAAAGGCATTTGTAATATTAACTGATGTTTTTGAGGTTCTGGGTCAGGGTTTCAGAAAAAGAATCTAATACACTTTGGATTGTAGATCAATAAAACTCTAGATATTATAATCTGTACAAATCTCGTAGTGGTTTGATTTATCAAATAATGCCCGATTAATCGGGCGACTACAGCGGTGTTTCTAATTACCGGTTGGTTCTTGGATCTGGGTTCCTGTTTTTTGAGTAAAAAGACTCACTATCCAGGTGGCAAATAAACTAAAGAAAAAACCCGGTATCAACTCATAGAGAAATCCCTTGAGTGCCGGAACATTGTACCAAACAACGATCGTTACGGCGCCGACGATCATCCCGGTAAATACTCCGTACTTGGTCGTTCGTTTCCACAGTAGTGACAAAATAAGGGGTGGACCAAATGAGGCTGCAAGACCTCCCCAAGCGTACAGCACAAGCCAGTATACTGCTTGCTCAGCACTCAATCCCAGCACAAATGCAATGACCGCGACAACAACTGTAAAGATCCTGGCCAAGAGAACGAGATGCTTCTGTGATGCTGCCGGGTTGATAAGCTTACGGTAAATATCCTCGGTAATTGAGGACGTAGCAACGAGTAATTGTGAATCAACGGTCGACATCATAGCTGCTGTTGCAGCTGCAAGAATAAAGCCAACCAGCCAACCTGGCAGAATTTTCGCCGCAAAAGCCAAGGTTACGTATTCCGGATCGGTAATTTCACCGCGTAAAAAAGGGATCGCGATAAAACCGACGAATATCGCGCCGGCAACAGCGAATGTAGTCCAGGTCATCGCGATAATAGCTGCTTTTTTTACCTCTTTAGTATCCTGTAATGCCATGTAGCGCATTACGATATGGGGTTGTCCGGCATAACCAAAACCAATCGCCAGACCGCCGAGGATCAAACCGAGATACAAAGCCGTCCCGCTGTTGCCCGCTGAAAGCAAAACAGCCTTTGTGTCGATCGCACCGACCTTGGCAAAAACATTGCTGAAGCCGCCAACTGCGATAATACCAACGACCGACATAAGAATAAGTGCAACGACCATTATCAATCCTTGAAAAAAGTCGGTCCAAGATTCGGCGATAAAACCTCCAGCCATAGTGTAAAATAAAATAATAGAAAGACCGATAGCCATACCAATAACCTGATGGATATTAAACGTCGAGGCGAGAATCTTGCCGGCACCTACGACCTGAGCCGAAACGTAAAGAGTAAAGAAAAAAACGATCAGGATCGATGAAGTTATCCTTAACATATGAGACTTATCGTCAAATCGTGATTCAAAGTAATCGGGTACGGTCAATGCATTGTATTTACCGCTGAGCTTGCGCAGGGGTGTGGCTATGACCACCCAATTAAAAAGACTGCCCAGCCAAACACCGATACCTGCCCAGATCGCACCTATCCCCATTTTAAAGGCTTGTCCTGGTAAACCGATCAAAAGCCATGCCGACATATCAGTACCTTTTTCAGACAGGGCGATAACCGGAGTCCACATCTTCCTTCCACCGAGGATAAAATCATCGATTGATTTTGAGGCAAGACGTGCGGTAACTATCCCAACAACAACCATCCCAACGAGGTAAATCAAGAAAACCAAAAGCACGGTACTCATATGACCTCCTTGAAATTATTAAGATTTAGTGTGGATTATTATAGACTAAAACAGGAAATAGTCAATATATTGATTTCTTGCATAAAAGAAAATATGGAATATACTTACTTTTGTGTTGTATTATAGATATTAAGTAAAAAATAGGAGGAAACCATGAAAATCAGAATTATCATCATGGCTCTTGCGTTCTTGTGTTTAGGCATATCCCAAATCGAGGACGTGCAAAAAGCTGTACCGCAAGCGCCAAAAGACCTTCAACCCCAGCAAGTCAAGTTCAAATCCGGCCGTAATGGCTGGAAAGTCCAGATCCCGGGGAATCGACCGCTCGCCACTGTAGCTTATGAAGACGGTCTTATCTTTGTTGGCGGAGGGTATGGAAGCTATGAATTTTATGCATTAGAGGCCAAAACCGGAAAGCTTGCCTGGATGTTTAAAACCGGCGATGATGGCCCTACTGCCGCGGTTGTAAGAAAAGGCTATGTCGTTTTCAATACCGAATCCTGCATAATCTATGTACTGAAGGCGAAAACCGGTGAAAAAGTCTGGGAAAAGTGGCTCGGCGATCCGCTTATGAGCCAACCTGCAATCGATGATAAATATGTATATATGGCATATCCGGGCGGGGACGGGTATCATCATCTCGCCTGTATGACCCTTGAAAAAGGCAAAGAAATATGGGATGTTAAAATAGCCGGCGATTTGATCTCGGCTCCGATTATTGATAATGGTTCTGTTTATATTACGTGCTTTGACGGCACAGTCTATCGCTACAAAAAACATAGTGGTGACCTCGTTTGGTCTGAGAAAAAACAAGCCACCTGTGCGCCGACGATCCATGACGAGCAGATTTTTGTAAGTTTACGCCAAGAGAAGAAAGATGGTGATGATATAAAACAATTCGAGGGTCTGGCAACACTCGATCTTAAGGACGGGAAACAACAACAGGACGAACTCTGGTCAGAAAGAGAAGCACCTTATCTGGCCTATGGCCGCGCCAGTGCGAAAAGTGGTGCTCAGGCTGAACTCGATGCGAGCGTTGGATTCGGTTCAGCTCCTTCTGCTGCTAAATTAGATCAAGCTAAGGAAAATATCGGCATGTATTCAGTTGCCGGTTGCTGGGCTTACCAGGGTTCACGCCCGGTCATCAAAAATGGCTACTCATACAACGCCATGGGCAATGAAATTCAGGCGCTCGATATTGATTCGGGTAAGCAAAAATGGTCAAAAAAATACGATGATCTTGGTGAGGAAGGTATCGGCGGTCGGGTCTTTTCACCACCATCATATGCCAATGCAAAGCTCTTTCTTGGTTCAGGTAGCGGCGAGGTTTTTTGCCTGAGAGAAAAAGACGGCAAAGTGCTCTGGAAAGAGAAGATCGATGCTTCGATCAGCTTTCAACCCGCGGTTGCTAACGGCATGATCTTTGTCTCCTGTGATAATGGCACGCTTTACGGGATCAGCACTGGTGACATGAAAGACGACGGCTGGTATATGTGGGGCGGTAACTCAGAGCATAATAAATAATTTATAACATAGGAATTGTAGTATTCAATAACGTGTAATAAAATACTGCTTACTGATTTCTGCTTACTGTCTACTGTTTCAGCGTGACGAATCCGGGATTATTTTGGGTGATTCGCCCGATTATATGTACTGGCAGATCATAGTGATCCTTGAATATTTTCAATTGTTCTTTAGATAATACAATAACAAGACCACCTGATGTTTCTGAACTGAAAACCAATTTTGCCCTCAGATCTTCTACGTCCTTGCCCATTACTCGCTTTGCAAACGCTCCGAAATTCATCGTGACACCAGGATCTTCAATACCCTGTTTTAAAAGATCTATCACTTTATCATGTACCGGCAGTTTTGACAGATCTATTTCAATGCCGACCCGGCTCGCTTCAGCCATTTCCACAAGATGTCCGGCTAAACCAAATCCTGTAACATCAGTAGCAGCATGAGCAGCAGCTTTTCTCATCGCGACCGAGGCATCACGATTGAGCATAGTCATTGCTTTAATGACAGGATTAAGATCCACTCCCTGTTTTTTCCCAGCCAGCACAGACTGCACGATCACCCCCGAGCCAAGTGGTTTGGTGATAATAATCAGATCATCCGATTTTGCTCCGGCATTGGTGATAATTTTATCGGGGTGGACATAACCGATCACAGAAAGACCGTATTTTATCTCCTCGGCGACAAAAGTGTGCCCTCCGATTATCAAAACTCCAGCCTCTTGCGCTTTATCCTGACCTCCACGTAAAATCTCGCCCATAGTTTCTGGATCGCCATTTCCTGGAAAACCCATAATATTCAAGGCGAGTTTTGGTTCGCCGCCCATCGCATATATATCAGAGATCGAGTTTGCCGCGACTATTTGACCGTAGATATACGGGTTTCTTACGACCGGAGTAAGAATATCGATCGTGTATACGACCGCCGAATTTTCGCTGATCTTATAAACACCAGCATCATCTGCGGTGTTGACGCCGACCAATAGATTTTTGTCTATCGGCCGGTCAAGGATTGCGAGTGCTTGCGCTAACTGCGCAGCCGACATTTTCGACGCTCAACCAGGGCAGGTTATCGTCTCAAGGATATCGAACTTCGCTTTCTTAAAATCCTTTTTACAGAAAAGCCGACAATGGCAACAGCCATCATCAGCGACCTCCTGATCAAGCGTAGGACATGGGCATACAACATCTGTTTTTGCATCAACTGGATAGTGTTGTTTGCACGGACAAAAATATTTCCCGAATTCCTTTTGGTTATTAACCATGAGTCTGATAACCTGGTCTACCCAATCCTGATTAGGATTAAAAACATAGCCCTTCTTCTCGCATATCCGCTTCAACCGTTCATAATTATCAGCGTATGATTTATCTTGTGTAATTGTACTCATAATCCCGACATTATATCCCGATACCATTACATTGTCAATGTCGGATATCTCAAGGTAATAGCGTTCATTGACAATATCGTCTTTTCGAATAGACTATCAAGCACACTACTATGAAAAATTATAGATATTTAAACCATACTGCAGACCTCGGTATCGAAGTTCATGGAGAAACCCTCGAAGAATTGTTCATGAACATCGGTATGGCAATTTTTGAAACTCAGTTATCAGGGGAGATAAGCGAAGAAGAGGAGTTTGATATTACTTTGTCAGAAGATTCTCTTGAAGAGCTCTTTGTCGACTGGTGCCGGGAATTATTATACAATTTTTCCGTTCATGGATTCATTCCTAAGACATATATAATATCAATAAAGAATTTTACGCTTAACGCTCACTTGCGCGGCGATAGGTTGGATTTAAAGCACCATGCTATTAAAACAGAAATAAAGAACGTTACCTATCATGACTTCAGAATATCCAAGTTCAATGATCATTACATGGCAACCGTAATATTCGATGTATAAGTATGGTTAAGCTAAAGATAATGCGGAGATCTTTTATAATAATAAAATTCCAAATTTAAAATGCCCATTGAATACTCGATTCCAAATATTAAATGTCAAAGATTTGACATCAGCGCGTTGAAATTCAATTCTCATTTGGACTTTGTAATTTGACATTATGCTCATAGTTTTTCTGAATCTTTTATAGATCAACATGAATAGTAATATTAAATCACGACGTACATTTCTCGGGATCGCATCATTCCAGGCATTGGCGAT
>Ga0307426_1001539_pt1 | contig 15136 bp, 16 predicted proteins | sample SalMarWE160340MG_FD_202165 | JGI IMG/M metagenome (GOLD analysis project Ga0307426, IMG submission 202165) | Salt marsh sediment microbial communities from the Plum Island Ecosystem LTER, Massachusetts, United States - WE1603-40 | ecosystem: Environmental > Aquatic > Marine > Intertidal zone >... | reverse complement strand
TTGGTCCAGGGGCAGCCTGTCCCGATCCGCCCAAGGCTAAGACCCCGGCAACAAGGGCGATCGCGGCGAGGGTGGGATGACGCATGTGACGCTCCGTTATCATTTAGCTTTAAGGCTTCACCTCAATTCTAGCCCACGGAGGCCGAGAGACGGCCAATAATTTCTCAAGGAGAGTAAAGGGGCCGCTTCAACCCTTTGATGTGTCCGAGCGACGGGTGACATGCCTGACTAGGCGAAAGGCGAGCCACAGAAACACGATCACGATCACAAGTGCCGCGACCGGCGCTGCGAGCGCGAGCAGCGCAATCAGCAGAGACCCGCCAAGCTCGCCGGTCGCCAACAGGGCGTTCCCCATCCCGCCGGTGAACAGCGTCGACTTCGCCCGCAACAGCGCGGTTGCGCTCTGCGTCAGCCCGGCGACACCGCCGCCGGCGATCACCGCCGTGGTCCATTTCAGCATCGGCGGCAGATCGGTGATCACTGCGGCCGTAACGACGGTGCCGGCAACGAAGGCGGCGGGCGTCGCCAGGGTGTCGAGCAGATTGTCGACGCCGGGAATGTAATAGGCCAGAATCTCGGCGACCGCTGCGACGCCGAGCATGATCAGGGCCGACGGGGTTCCGAGCCAGGCGAAGTTGTAGCCCAAGGGGAGGTGGCCGCTATAGGCCGCGGCGCTCATGACCAGCATCGGCAGGAACACCCTGAAGCCGGTCGCTGCCGCAAGCCCGATGCCGAGTGCCACGGGCATGGCGCCGCCGAAATCCAGCGTCACGCTATCCTCCTCGTGCTGCCCGCCGGACTCTATCTAGTGGGCGGTCGCCCAAACGCAAAGAGCGTGATCTGATGGTGCTTGTCGTGGATACGCCGGTCGCGCCGGAACGCGGCCACTTTGCTGCCCCGAGTGCCGCAGAGCTCAGAGCGCGTCGACAAGACCGGGCGCCCAGAGGCGAGGTCCTTGGAGAACGCGGCGCAGTCCGCTTCGGTCTCAGGCTGAGGCCTCGTGTCCGCGTCAGCGCGAAGATCGCGGCCAAGCACCAGAAACAGCAGGGCCGCCGTCAGCGCGTCCCGCGTGTTCCCCGGCTTTGCCGCGCTTCCCTCCGACACCCCAACCCCTCGGCCTTCGCTCTCCGCCAACGCCACAGCGTTAGCATGGCGGGGCGAGCAGGGCGACGGCCGCCGCCGGCGCCGAGCGCGCGGCGGCCTCCCGGGCCTCCGGCGCGGCCTCGATCACGTCGGCGAAATCGACGTAAGACCGCCCGAGCCGCGCCGCGAGCTGGCGCGCGAGAAAGCGGCCGCAGCCGGCACCGATCACCGGGGCGGCTTCGGGGAGCTCCTGTTGCAGGACCACTTCACGCGCCGCTTCCTCGATAAGCGCGAGCTGGCAGTCGGCGAAATAGCAGGCGAGTGCCACCCAGTCGGCGAGCTCGGCCTCGCCCGCGTCGCGTCCGAGCATGCGCGCGAGCCGGCCTGCACTTTCCTCCGGGCTCTTGCCGCGCTGATCGGCGGCAGGGTAGGGGTCCGCGTCCTCGGGCAGGTCGCCGGTGAGGCGGTAGACGTCGGCCATGGTGGCGAACCGTTCCGCGGCGATCCGTTGGCTATGCCCGCGAAAAGGCGCGGTTTGGGTGAGGGCCATCACCGGCGTGCGCACCACGCCGCTATAGACAAGCTCGCTCGAGGCCAGCCGCTCGCTATCGGTGGCGCCACGGGCCGCGACCTTGCCTCCTTTGATGGGAATGAGATCGGTGGTGGTGGTGCCGATGTCCGCTAGGAGCGCTTCGCGATAACGCTTCGCCGCGAGCGCCGCGCTTGCGTGCCAATTGGCCGAGGCGATGCTCACAGGTTGCTGCTTGGCCTCGAGCGGCGCGAGGAAGCCAGCGTCGCCCGCATAGATCAGAACTAGCGCAGCGCCGGCGGTCTTGACCATCAGGTCGACGAGATAGGCGACGCCGTCCTCGCGGCTTTCGAACACGTCGGACAATTCGCCGGTCATGGTCACCGCGTGGACCGCGGGGGCGCCAATCAGCGGCAGCGCTGCCGCAATGGCCTGATCGAATTTGGCGCGGTCGGGGATAAGCGGGCAGGGGACCTGCACCACGCTCTCAACGCGGCCATGCGCCACGATCGCGAGCTTCACATTGGCGCCGCCCAGGTCCCAACCGATTACAGTCATTCGCTCTCATCTAAATTGTTGTCATTCCCGCGAAAGCGGGAATTCAGTAGCCGCAGGTCTTGGATCATCCTTATATCGGGGGTTACTGGATTGCCCGGTCAAGCCGGGCAATGACAACAAGGTGGGGCGGAGTACGCACATGAACGACTTCACGATCATTCCGGCCCTCGACCTCAAGGGTGGCGCGGTGGTCCATGCCCGCGGCGGCACGCGGAGCGACTACCAGCCGATCGACACCCCGCTCGGCTCCGCCGACGATCCGATCGCCATCGCCCGCGCGCTGGTCGCCATCACCGGATCGCCTGTGCTCTACGTCGCCGATCTCGATGCGATCGAAGGCATCGGCAATCATTTCGAGCTGTGCCGTGATCTTGCCAGCGCCCTTCCACGCCACGATCTCTGGATCGACGCCGGGTTCTCCAACGTTACCGACTGCGCCTTCTGGCTGCCACTCGGGGCAACGCTGGTCATCGGCAGCGAAAGCCTGAGATTCGTCGAACAGTGGCAGGAGCTGCGAGCCGCCTTCGGCACGAGCCTCGTGTTGTCGCTTGACTTTGCCGCCGATGGCTCGCGTGGACCGTCCGCACTGTTCGCCGAGACGGCGTATTGGCCCGACCGCCTCATTGCCATGAGCCTCGATCGCGTCGGCGGCACCGGCAGGCCGGATCTTGAGCGTCTCAAGGATGTGGTCGAGAGAAGCGGATCGTGCGCCGTCCATGCCGCGGGCGGTGTTCGCTCGGGCGCCGACCTCGACGCCATCGCCGCGACCGGCGCCACCGGCGCGCTGATCGCTAGCGCGCTGCATCAGGGCGCCATCGACGAAAAAGAAATCGCCGCCTTCCATGGAAGACGGCGATCTCAATCAGACTAGAAACCCAACTTTGCGAGCCACCGCTGAATCGGGCCCGGTGGTTTGCCGGTCTTCTCCCGACCTGGGGGTTCTCCCTTTCAGCCAGCGGCAAACGGATGGTGGGCTGCGTCCTTCTTCGCGGTGACCTCGGAGGACTTGGGCTCGCCCTTGACGGCGCGGGCAAGGGCTTCCTTGGTGGCGCGATAGTTGAAGTCCTGGATCTTCTTGTCGTCCTTGGCTTCCCAGTGAATGAACACGCCCACGCAGACATAGAGATCGTCTGCCTCGTTGGCGGGGATCACACCTTCGGCGACGGAATCGGCGACAGCCTTGGCCACGGCGTATTGCGCCGGACCAAACATCTGCACTGCCTGGCGCGCGTCCTTGATCGTCACCTTGTTGTAAAGGATCGTCGGGGGCTTGCACAAAAGGTTCGGCGTGATCACCGCAAGCAGGGTGGTGAAGCCGTCCTTGTTGTTGGTCAAAGCATTGCAGAAAGCCTGCTCGACAGCACTGCCACGAGGGCCAACGAGCAAGTCGATATGGGCAACCTCGTTGCCGTCGCCGACGAGCGATTCACCTACACAAACACCACTAATCTTGGCCATGAACCAAGCCCTCCCTAATCGCTGAAACCATTTTCAAACCAGCTTGCCGCAACGAAGTTTCGCCGACGGCCTGCAGACGAAAGTGCCTTGGCTGAGCGCGCCTCCGCCCGCAACTCCAGGTCGGAGTTGCGCCGCCAGAACATAAGCCGGGGCCCGAAGGATCGGCAAGTCGATTATGCGCTTTAAATAGGCCGTTAGCCGAATTTTTCTAAGTTGCGCAATGAAGCTGCGAACAGAGTGGCAACCGTGAGGTCCGCGCTCGTGCCGGGATTGAGTCCGCGCTGTTTCAACGAGCGGTCGAACGCCATGAGCTCCGGCACGCAAGCATCGGGGTCGGCGCCTTCCGCCAGATTTTTCGCAAGGATTGCTGCCTCTTGCCGCACCTGCTCAGCGTATCCTGAGCCGGATTTGCGCGCGATCAGGGTGTCTGGAATGCTTCCAAGGAAACCGAGATAGACGACCGTGGTGGCGAAGGGGAGGGACGGACGCCGCAACAGCGCCTGATCGAGCAGCGTCAGCCCGGTGATGAAAATATCGGCAAAGTCGTGGGTGTAATTCCAGGCGATGCGGTCACGCCCCTCTGCCTCGCGCATGGCCTCGAGCAAGGTGACGCTTGGCTCGGCGCTGACATCGTGGCGCGGTGCGTCGCTAAGCCCCCCTGGCGAAGCGGCGCGGATCGCCGCGTAGGTCTCCACCGCGTCCTCAACGCTGAGCCCGGCAAGGACATCGGCAAGCTTTGCACGCAAGCCTTCCGGCGCATCCGTGAGCGCGGCTTGGGCGAGGGGGGCAGCAAGCAGAACGATGCCGAGATTGGTGTTGTGACCGACGACACCGACCGTCACTTCGACCGCAAGCCTGATCCGGGGGCCGACCGAGATCATCGGCATGCCGATCGCTGGCGCTGCTGCGCGCGCGCTCGCCTCGAAATCGGCCAAGGTCATGCGCGGGTCGTCGCCGTAGCGATGGACGTTGCCCGGCTTCAGCGCGTCGAGTTCGGCGAGGCAGGCATCGTGGAAGGCTTTGGCGACGTCAGCCGCCGCCAGGGCAGGGCTCACGCGCCCTCTTCGCCGGTTGCGGGTTGCCGCGCGAGGCAGGCGTCGAGGAACGGCACCACGATGGTGTCGGCGATCGGCGTCCGCGTCACCCGCTGCAATCCTTGCCAGGCCGGCATGCTGTTGACCTCGAGCACGAGGTGATTGCCGTCGCCGTCCTGGATGATGTCGACGCCGGCATAGTCGGCGCCGACCGCGAGCACGGCACGCAGGGCGAGATCGGCGATGTCTTGCGAGGGGATCGCGGCCTCGGCGCGCGCGCCTTGCTTGATGTTGGTGATCCAGCTTGTGCCGTGGCGGATCATGGCGGCGACGACGCGGCCGCCTGAGACGAAGACGCGCCAGTCGTGATAGATGCCACCCGGCCTCGGGATGAACTCCTGCAGATAGAAGGCGCCGTTCACCTCCTCGTCGGGAGCGAGATCGGCCACGGTCTCGATCAGGCGCAAGCCTTCGCCTTGCGCGCCGAACAGCGGCTTCTGCACCAAGCTCACGCCCTTGCGGCGCGCGGCCTCGACAATCGCCTGGGCCTCATCGCCGCTGGTGCCGCTCCAGGTCCAGGGCGTCGGGATGCCGGCCCTTTGCAGGAAAAAGGTGGTGGTGGATTTATCGACGCAACGCTCGATGGCGCGGGCGTCGTTCCACACCCTGACCCCAAGCTCCCGCAGCGCGTGGAGCACGCCGAGATAAAGGGTGACCTGCTCGAAGCTGCCGCCCGGCACGAACAGCACCAGTGCGCCGCGCGGCAGATGGTCGCCGAGCCCCGGGATGGCAAGCCCCGTCCGTGTCGCGGTCGAGAGGCCGCATGCCGACAGCGACACCGCGAGCGGGGTGATCCCGCGCGCTTTCAGCGCCCGGGTAATGGTCCGCCCATGCCACTTCTTGCGCTCGCAGAAGAGGAGGACGTCGGCGGCCATGGCTCAGCCGAAGGAGCGGGCAAGCATGGCGGTGTCGATATGTCCGGCCTCGAAGCTCTCGCCCGAGTCGAGCGCCGTCACCGTGACCTTGGCGGGGCTGAACAGCATGCGGTCGATTTCATAGAAATCGCCCTTCACCGCCGCGAAGATCTCGGCGAACGGCTTGCCGTAGTCCTTCGACTTGATCGCCGGCAGCGCCTCGGCGAGCTCGCGCGCCGCCTTGGCGTCGCCCGAGACGAACAGCTGCACCCGGCCGCCGAAGATGATGGCGTCGTTGGTGCGGCCCATGGCCTTGATGAAGTCTGGCGCCGGCGGCGGCACCGGCGCTGTGGCGATGCCGTCAACGATGTCGCCGAGGGGAAAGTGCAACTCATGCGACTTGTGCAGCGCCACCTCGAGGCAGCGCGCCGCGATCTGCACCGTGCCGGCAAGGCTCGAAGTCGGCGCATAGATGAAGGTGAGGCGGTCAGGCTTGACGTCGCAGGCCTTGGCCACCTGCTCGACGAGCGCAGTCGGCGGCGCGCGGTCGGCCTCGATCACGAGGCAGGCGCTGTCGGCCTGGTCGCGATAGCCAAGCTCCTCGAACAGTTTCTCCGAGGAGCCGAGCGCGCGCGCAGGGCCTGAGCCGAGCACGTGGAACTTCTTGCCCTTCTCCTCGACCGAAAGGCTCCAGCCCGCATATTGCGAGCCGAGACAGGCGATCACCGGCTGGCTCGTATGCACCGTTACCATGAACGGCCAAGCGGCCTCGGGACTGATGGCTTGCAGCGAGACGCGGCCAAGGCCACCGAGGCAGATCTCGGCCATGCGGCGCCCGGCCTCGAGCCCGCCAAGTGCCCGCACGCCGCAATCGATCAGGCATTCGCCGAGCGCGCCACGCGTCACCTCGACCCGCAAGGGCAAAGCGTCGCGGATCAGGTCCTCAACCAGGGGCTTCACCTCCCGGTTGACGCTCGGCCATTCATTTGTGCTCACCGCTCGTAAAGCTTGTTCGTTCATCGCGCTCTCGAAGTCTCCCGCTGTTTGCCGCCGCACGTGTCCAAAATTCTGGCAATTCGCTCCTCAACCAGGCGTCCTGCTTCGACTTTAGTCCTAGAGCGGGCCCACACAGTGCATATCGGACGGTTTTTGTCGATCCATTCTCCGCCTTTCGGCTGATCGGCGGCCCAGTCGGGCCAGGACATCTCTGGCGAAACTTGGACGGCTTCCGGGGCGTAGACAATGGCCGCGGCCCGCGCGTCGTCGAGCTTGAGCGGCCCGTCCGGGAGCCGCCCCGAGCCGACGGCGTCGAGGTGGAGACGGAGCAAGGGCATGTCTTCGCTGTCAAAAATATCGAGGGTGGCGCCCGGCCGCGGATTGATCTCGAGAAGAAAAGCCTCCTCGCCGCGGACAAGGAAATCGGCGCTGCCGAGCCCCGTCAGTTGAAACGCGGCTGCCACGTGCTCGGTCGCCTCGGTCATGCGCCGTTGAGCCGCCGCGGGAAGGTCGGCCGGGCAAAGGGCGCCGCCATAGCGCCATTTCGACGTGAGCGTCGGCGCCGCCCATTGCTCGCTGAAGCCGAGCACGCGCGCCCGACTGCCGTTGCCGACGAACAGAGCCGACACCGGATGGCCGTCGACTTGTCTTTGGAAGTAGGCCGGACCTGAGCCCTCGGGCGCCGTGCGCCGGCCCGCCAGGACCACATGGCTGCCGCCGGCGCCGCCGCGGCGCTTCACGAGCCAGCCCTTCGATCGGTCAGGCCGCTCGGACATCGTTGCCGGATGGGCGACGCCGAGGCGGGCGAGCGCGGCGAAGAACTCTTCCGGTGCCTTCACCTTGGCGACCACGCTTGCGTCATTGCCGAGCAGCGTCCAGCGCGCGCCGCACTTCGCCAGGAGCGCGGTGCGATCCTCGAAGCCCGAGCCATAAAGGAGACCGAGAGCCGGGGAGGGAGCCTTGGCCGCGAGCGCATCGAGTGCCGGCTCCAACTCGCTCCAGCGCATGCCGTCCTTGAGGCTGCCGCCAAGCCTTAAGCAGCCATGGGCAAGGCGCGCCGTATCGGCGTCGGCGAAAAAATCGGCGACCATCGGCGTCAGCCCCGCGCGGCGCGCCGAGGTCGCGAGCGCCCGGCCGGAGACCGCGGCGATCAGGATGGACGGGCCGTCAGCGGGCAAGCTTCTGGGCAAGGGCGTAGGCGTCGCGGAAGTCGAGATAGAGCGGCTTCTCCGATTCGATCATGTGCTCGAACAGGCCCGCCTCGGTGCGGTACTTGACGTTGCCGACCGCGAGCGCGCCGATGCCGACCGCTTTGGTGCCGGGGATCGGGACCGCGTCGTCATTCACGCCCACGCCTTCGACGCCTGCCGGCGGCACGGCATTGACGTCGGTGGCGACGAGAAGGTGGGTCGCCTGCTTGAGCTGGTCGGTGGTGATGAGCCTCCGCCCCGCGGGTCCCGCCGAGAAGATCACATCGGCGCCCGCGGCAAGCGCGGTCTTCTGCTCCTCGGTCGAGCCGTCGGCATAGCCGAGCTCGACGGAGAAGCGCGCATTCGCCTCCTCGGCAAGCTTGCGCACGCGCTCAGGCCCGTCATAGCCGACTAGCACCGCGTCGGCGCCTTCGATGGCGCAAATCACGGCGGAGGCGAAGGCGACCACGCCGGTCCCGCCGAACACCACCACGCGCTTGCCCTTGAGGTCGGTCTCGAATTTGTCGTTCAGCGCCTTCTTGGCGCAGGCGACCATGGCCGCGGCCGTGGTGAAGGAGCCGGCGGGGTCGGCGAACACCGAGATCTCGAACGGCGGCACCATCGCCGCCTTGGCCCGCTTCATCATGTCGAGGGCTTCGATGGCGCGCTTGCCGCCGATGAACATGCCGGTCCGCTTCACGCCCTCGGGCCCGCGGGAAAAGATCGCGTCCTGGACGAGGCCCGTCACGTCCTCGACGGTGACATTGGTATAGGGCGTCACGGAATCGTAGCCGGCGTCCAGCGCCATGTTCACATCGAACGGGCTCATATGCTTGAGCGGCGTGATCATGTGCAGGATGCGGGGATGCGCCATGGTCATCGAGGTCTCCGTCGTGTCGCTGGACTTTGCGCGCGATATGCCGTGAAGCGTCCCTTGAGCGCAAGGGGGAGGCGCCCGAAGCCCCTATCCAACCGCCGATTCAGGCCGTTTCGATCAGGGCGGGCGCGTTCCTGGCCTGGACCGCATCGAAGTTAAGATTGGCCGCTTCCGGACCGTTGCGTGCGGTTGTGAGCAAAGCCTCGGCGTCCGCTTGGGACGCGGCAAAGGCAAAGCCGGTCGGGCCCCAGGAGCTTTGCCCGAGCCCGGTCACCCCCTCGGCGATCAGCCGCTCGAGCACTTTGGCGACGTTTGGGCTGACGAACGGCCCCCCCTGCATCGGAGCGAAATAGGCGCCCATGCGGAGCTGGAGGTAGCCGATCTGCTCCGAGAAGGCCTTGAAGCTGTGCTCGGCAAGCGCCGGCAACGCGCCGAGCACGATGCGGCGGCAAAGCTCGGCGGTTTCGGCTTCTGGAAACGGCGGCGGCGAGGCGAAGGCGGAAATCTCGTTTTGCCCGTGAAGGCCCTTCACCGCCGGATCGAAGATCAGAAGCACGCGCCACTCTTCCGGAAACGCGAGGCGGGCGAGCATCGGCGGCAACGTGCCGGCGCCGGGACCGCCGTCGAGCACGGCCCCGCCCTGGCCGAAGGTACCGATCCCGATTCCCGATCGCTTGCCGCGGTCGAGGCGCTTGGCGATTTCGGTCAGATCGAGGGGGAGGCCTTCGAGTGCCGCGACCGCCGAGCCGATGGCGAGCGCGAGCTGCGTACCTGAGCCAAGCCCGGCATGGCTCGGGATCACCTCGTCGAGATGGAGATGATAGGCGCCGCGGAGCCCGAAGCTCCAAGCAATGGAGCGGAGATAAGGCAGCGCCCGCGCGCAGTCGACGCCGGTGACCTTGATCTCGGCCCCGCGCCGGAGCGTGAGCCGCATCCGTGGCCGGTCGAGCGCGAGGCCGAAGCTGCCGAAGGGTCGTGGACCCCGTCCGCTCGGATCGAGAAAGCCGAAATGGAGCCGCGCGCTGGTGGCGACCGAAACCTGGTCGCAAGCCTCCGCAGCACGTCCTGCATCCATCCGCACGGGACTGAAGGCTTCCTGCATTGTTGGTCCGGAGCCTCTGGGATACACTGTATCGATAATGGGATAATGCCTCACTTTTCCATGAAGGTGGGCTGAATGGCAACGTCCGAGAAGACCTATACCGACGCGGAAGTCGAGGAGCGGCTCAAGAAGGAGCTGCCCCATTGGCATCTCGAAGGCGGCTGGATCAGGCGGAAATACAAGACCAATAGCTGGAAAGGCACGCTGATGGTGATCAACACCGTCGGCCATTTGGCCGAAGCCGCCTGGCACCATCCCGACATCACCGCCTCCTATGCCTGGGTCGAGGTCAGGCTGATGAACCACGCCGCCAAGGGCATCACCGACAAGGACTTCGAACTCGCCACGAAGATCGAGGAGGTGGTGCATTGGCAGCCTGGCGTCGAGGAGGGCGCGCTTGAGGGGACGCCCGCCGAAGACATGCGCTTCGCCTACATCAAATATGACAAGCCGAAGACGTAACCCTCGCTCGCACCTCTTCTAACGTCGTTGACCCTTGCGCGCTTGCACGCCCAGCGCCTCCTGGGTATTGGTGCGGCCCCATGGCGATGTACCTGAAGGGGGAGAGGGCCGAGGAGGCAAGCGCGCTCGCGCGCGCCGCCGAACTGCTCGGCCAGGCGCGATTGCCCGTGATCGGTGGTCTCCTCACCGACATCGCCGGGGCCGAGGCGGCGCTGGCGCTGGCCCGAAAGCTCGGCGCCGTCATCGATCATGACGCGGGCGAAGCGCTCACGCGAAGCACGCGGCTCGCGCGCGAGACCGGAGCGTGCCCTGCGAGCTTCGGCGAGGCCCGCAATCGCGCCGACCTCGTCGTGCTGATTGGCGATGCGCCGCTCGCGCGCGATCCCAAGCTCATCAACGAGTTGTTTCCCGCCGAAGAAGGACTGCCGCGCCCTGGCGACAAGCCGCGGGAGCTCGTCATGCTCGGCAGCGCACGGCCGCGAACCGTCGGCGATATGCCGGTCACCACGATCCCCCTGAAGGGCGATGATCTTCCGACCGTGATCGCGAGGCTCGCCATGGCCGTCGCCGGGCGTCCCGTTGGTGGTGAGGGCAAGCTTGACGGCAAGATCATGCGCCTCGCCGAGCTCCTTCGCGGCGCAGCCTTCCCCGTGTTCGTCTATTCTGCCGCCGATCTCGAGGAGCCTGTCATCCATGTTATCCTCGACATGGTGCGCCACCTCTGCCTCACCACGCGTGCGGCGACGCTCACCCTCGCCACATCCGGGAACGGCGACGGCGTCAATCTCTGCTCCGCCTGGACCTGCGGCCTGCCGGTGCGCACCCGTTTCATCGATGGCCTACCCGAGCATGACCCCTGGCTCTACGCCGCCGCGCGCCTGATAGACAGCGGCGAGGCCGACGCGCTCCTCTATGTCGATGCGCTCGAGGCCGAAGGCGCCACGCCGCCCCCCGGCGTGCGGACCGTGCTCTTGACCCGCGATCAGGGGCGACGCGCCGCGGCGGAGATCGTCATCGAGGTCGCGAGCGCCGCGCGCGACCATGACGCCGAGCTTTATCTGCCGCGCCTCTCGGGCATCGGCGTGGTCAAAGCGGCGCAAGCGGGAAGCGGGGCGCCGACCGTCGCCGCCACACTCGCCCGCATTGCCGATCTCGTTCCCCTTGCGGAGGCGGGCCCGTGCTGATCCGCCTGAAGGGGGGCCGTGTCATCGATCCCGCGCATGACCGCGACGCGGTCGGCGACGTCTTCATCGACGATGGCCGCATCGTGGCCGCGCCCGGGAATGGTTGCGCGCCTGACGAGACCTATGACGTGAGCGGCAAGGTCGTGATGGCCGGCGCCGTCGACGTCCACTCCCATATCGCTGGGTCAAACGTCACCATGGCGCGCCTGCTGATGCCGGAGCTGCCAGCGCTCGCCGCGAAGAAAGGCGCGGCAATCGCGCCGACGCCCGCCGCCTGGAGCGCGTTCGCCACCGGCATCCGCTATGCCGAGATGGGCTACACCACGGTGATCGAGCCCGCGGTAATTCCGACCCACGCCATCGAGGCCCAACGCGAATTGTCGCGCATCCCGATCATCGATGTCGGCGGCCTCGTCATTCTCGGCAACGACGATTTCACCCTTGGCCTGTTGCACGACCGCGCCGGCCCGAGCGAGGTCGAGGATTACGTCGCCTGGACGCTCGCGCACTCGAAATGCCTCGGCATCAAGCTGATCAATGCCGGCGGCAGCGCCGCCTTCAAGTTCAACGCGCGCACCTTCGGGCTCGACGATGAGGTGCCGGCCTATGGCGTCACCTCGCGGGCCATTCTGCAGGGCCTGCAGCGCGCCGTGACGGCTCTCGGCGTGCCGCACCCGATCCACGTTCACTGCAACAATCTCGGCATTGCCGGCAACGCCGACACTGCGGTGGCCACCATGGAGGCCGCCGAAGGCTTGCCGATGCATCTCGCCCATATCCAGTTCTATGGTTATGGTGCCGAGGGGCCGAAGGGTCTCACTTCCGCAGCCCCGCGTCTTGCCGAGGCGATCAAGCGCCACCCGAACATCAGCGTCGATATCGGCCAGGTCCTGTTCGGGCAGACGCTGACGCTGTCCGCCGACATCTTGCGTCAGTTCGACGGCCGCGGCGCTGCAAGTCCGCGCAAATGGGAGATCATTCAGGGCGAAGGCAACGGCACCGGCATCGTACCCTACAAATACCGCGCCAAGAATTTCGTGAATGCAATGCAATGGTCGATCGGGCTCGAGATCATGCTCCTCGCCGAGGATCTGTGGCGGGTGCTATTCTCCACCGACCATCCGAACGGCGCCTTGTTCGTGCGTTATCCCGAGATCATCCATTTGCTGATGGACAAGGACGAGCGCGCGCGCATGCTCGATCGCGTGCCGCCGGAGGCGCGGGAGCTCTCGAACCTGCCCGGTATCGCCCGCGAGTTCACGCTTTCCGAAATTGCCATCGTGACCCGCGCCGGCCCCGCCCGGCGTCTAGGCCTTGCCGATCGCGGTCATCTTGGCGCAGGCGCCGTCGCCGATGTTGCGGTCTACACCGATCGGGCCGATAAGACCGCGATGTTCGGAAGCGCGGATCTTGTCTTCAAGGATGGCCGTCTCGTTGTTAAGGATGGTGAGGTGGTGGACATCAGCTTCGGCCAAGCCTTCCAGGTCGCGCCGGACTTCGACGCCGCCATCGAACGGAAGCTCGCGCATTTCTACGACCGCTACTACGGTGTTAATTCTTCAAGCTTCGGCGTGCCGGCGACGATCGCCGCGCGCCCCGATCGGTTCCAGACGGTGCCATGTCTAAGTTGAAGCTCAAAGGCGTCGAAATTGTCGAGACCTTCGCCGAGGCCTTTCCCATGGTCGGCACGCGGGTGATCATCACCGCGCCGACCTTGGAATGGGCGCTCACCGCTGCGCGTACCATGACCGGCTTTGCCACCTCGGTGATCGCCTGTGGCGCCGAGGCCGGGATCGAGCGGACCCTGAAGCCCAACGAGACCCTTGACGGCCGCCCCGGCGTTGCGGTGCTGCTATTCGCCATGGAGACCGGCAAGCTGCAGAAGCAGCTCCTCAATCGCGTCGGTCAATGCGTGTTGACCAGCGCGGGGTCTGCCTGTTTCGCCGGTCTCGACGGTGAGAAGAAGCTGAAGCTCGGTTCCTCCCTCCGCTTCTTCGGCGATGGCTGGCAGATGTCCAAGGTGATCGGCGGCAGGCGGTTCTGGCGCGTGCCGGTGATGGACGGCGAATTCGTCTGCGAGGACAAGACCGGGCTCACCAAGAAGGCCGTGGGCGGCGGCAATCTCCTCGTGCTCGGCCGCTCCTATGCCGCTGTGCTTGCGGCCTGCACCCGCGCGGTCAAGGCCATGGACGCCGTCCCCGACGTGATCACCCCGTTCCCCGGCGGCATCGTCCGATCGGGCTCCAAGGTCGGATCCAAATACAAGGGCCAGATCGCCTCGACCAATGACGCCTATTGCCCGACGCTCAAGGCCGCGGTGAAGACGGAGCTTCCCCTCGAGGTCGAGGCGGTGATGGAGATCGTCATCGACGGCCTCACCGCCGACTCCATCGCCAAGGCCATGCGCGCCGGCATCCATGCCATCTGCGCCAAGGGCGCCGTCGAAGGCATCACTCACATCACCGCGGGCAATTACGGCGGCAATCTCGGGCCCCACCATTTCCATCTCAAGGAGATCATCGCGTGACGGCGCTCTCTTTCAGGCTCACGGCCAAGCCCGAGCAGCGGCTTGATTTGTCGCCGCTCACGCCGAGCAAGCTTGCGGGCAAGAGCGCCGGCGACATCGAGGCGCTTCCCATCGGCACTACGCGTGAGCCGGTCACCGTCGGCGACATGTTCAAGGTCAAGGGCAACGATGCCGGCAAGATTCGTCTGATCGGCACCGATGGGCGCTGTGATCGCATTGGCCAGGGCCTCGCCCAAGGCGAGATCGTCGTCGATGGCGATGCCGGGGCCTATCTCGGCGCCGCCATGCGCGGCGGCACGCTCGTCGTCAACGGTTCGGCCGGCCCCTTCGCCGGCGGCGGCATGGCCGGCGGTAGCATCGACATTGCCGGCAGCGCCGGCGAGCGCGCCGCCGGTGTCATCGTCGGCGAGACCTTCGGCATGCGCGGCGGCCGGCTCGCCATCGGCGGCAAGGCTGGTCCGATGCTTGGAGAGCGTATGCGCCGTGGCCTCGTCATCGTCGCCGGTGGCGCCGGCGATTACGCCGGGGCGCGGATGATCGCGGGGACCATTCTGCTCAAAGGCAGGGTGGGGCGCTTCGCTGGTTATGGTCTTCGCCGCGGCTCCCTGATCCTCAGCAAGGAGCCCGAGCATCTGCTACCGACCTTCGGCGATTGCGGTTTGCTCGATTTCAATTGGCTGCGCGTGCTCGACGGCTACCTCAAGGAGATTGGCGCGCGCGTGAAGGTTAAGGCCCGCGCTCGCCGGCTGATGGGCGACATGGCCGTGCTCGGCAAAGGTGAGATGCTGATCCTGGCGTGATCTCGCCCTGTCGATGTTGACGCCGTCTCGTCCCATATGAGGTATGCTGGGTGCCCGCGAACGGCCTTTCGAAAATGACCGCAACGCCTTTCATCCTTCTCGACGACAGCTTGAGCCCTGCGGGCTCCGGCGGTCCCGGCCACAGCCTGTTGTGCGAGGCGCCGGAACGCGTCGTCACCGCCTATGAGCCGGGCGAGGTCGACGGCGCCCTTGCGGCCATCACCGAAGGGCTTGGCCAAGGCCTCCACGCCGCCGGCTTCTTCGCTTACGAGCTCGGCTATTGCCTCGAGCCCAAGCTGCACGCCCTCCTGCCTCAACACCGGCGGCAGCCGCTGATCTGGATGGGGCTGTTCCGCGAACCGCGCCGCCTCGACGAAGCCGCGACGCGCGCCTGGCTCGATGCCCATGGCGCGCTCGAGCGC
>Ga0307426_1001537_pt1 | contig 15146 bp, 12 predicted proteins | sample SalMarWE160340MG_FD_202165 | JGI IMG/M metagenome (GOLD analysis project Ga0307426, IMG submission 202165) | Salt marsh sediment microbial communities from the Plum Island Ecosystem LTER, Massachusetts, United States - WE1603-40 | ecosystem: Environmental > Aquatic > Marine > Intertidal zone >... | reverse complement strand
CGGCAATTTTGATGATCATTCTCGGCGTATCCTGCTTCTATCATGATTCTGCCGCTGCCTTGTTGAAAGAAGGTAACCTCGTCGCTGCGGCCGAGGAGGAGCGTTTCAGCCGCCGCAAGCATGATTACGGTTTTCCCGTTTCTGCGATCGAATTCTGTTTGCGGCAGGCGGGGATCAGCGGCCGCGACCTGGACTACGCAGTTTTCTACGAGAAACCGCTGCTTAAATTCGAGCGTATTCTGATGTCCTGCCTGGGCACATTCCCCAATTCTTGGAAGACTTTTGGCGAAGCGATGATCGCCTGGTTCGACGAAAAACTGTGGATCAAGGGGGCGCTGGCGAAATTCCTCGGTATTCCCGAAGAGAAGGTGCTTTTCGTCGAGCACCATCTTTCCCATGCCGCAAGTGCCTTCTTTGCTTCTCCTTACGAAGAAGCAGCCATCCTTACCGTCGATGGCGTTGGTGAATGGACCACGACAAGTGTAGGCAAAGGCCGCGCTTGCTGGGATGGCAAAGGCTGCAATGAAATCACACTGTTTTCTGAAACTCGCTTTCCACATTCACTCGGGCTCTTATATTCAGCCTTCACCGCATTCCTCGGGTTTCGGGTTAACAACGGAGAATATAAAGTAATGGGCATGGCGCCCTATGGGCGTGCAAACCGGGTGGAGGACATCTACAAGCTGCTCGAAGTCTCAGCTGATGGTGGTTTTCGTCTCAACATGGATTATTTCAGCTACCATCATTCCTCTTCGCGCACTTTCAACAATCGCTTCGAACGGCTGTTTGGCACGCCACGGGTGCACGATTCCGTCTTCTTCACACCGACAACGCATCCGAAACGCGATCATCCGGATTGGGACGAGGAGGTCGCACGAAAAAACCAGTATTATGCGGACATCGCCGCCAGCATTCAGCACGTGACCGAGGAGACACTACTCAGTATTGCCCGAAACCTTCACGAACGTACCGGATCAAAACGATTGTGCATGGCCGGAGGTGTGGCATTGAACAGCGTGGCGAACGGCCGTCTGCTCCGAGAGACGCCCTTCGAGGAGGTTTGGATACAACCTGCGGCCGGCGATTCGGGTGGCGCGCTGGGCGCAGCCTTATACGTCTACCATGTTTTGTTGGGAAAGAGGCGGAAATTTGTGCAGGAGCACAGTTTTTGGGGCAAGGGCTACTCCCCGGATGATGTACATGATCGCCTGGAAAAAGCTTCTGTTCGATTCGAACGGGTGAATGATGAAGAAGCGATGATCGCGGCGATGTTACAGGATTTGATGGGAGGAAAGGTGATCAGTATCTGTCAGGGCCGCTTTGAATGGGGACCGCGCGCATTGGGAAACCGTTCCATATTGGCCGATCCGCGTCGTGCGGATATGAAGGAGATCGTTAATACCAAGATCAAATTCCGGGAACCATTCCGGCCCTTCGCGCCGGTGGTGCTCGAAGAACGCGCCGCTGAATTCTATGAGGGTCTGACGGAGCCAAAACGGCACTATCCTTTGCGCTACATGCTCATGGTCTTTCCTGTGATAGAAGAGAAACGATCGGCTATTCCCGCTGTGACTCACGCAGGCGGCTCAGGCCGGCTGCAGACGATTCGCATGGAATGGAACCCGCGCTACTACCGTTTGGTCGAACGCTTCGCCGAGGAGACCGGAGTACCCGTTCTGCTGAACACATCCTTCAACCTGCGCGGAGAACCGATCGTGGCATCTCCAGAGGATGCCCTGAACACCTTCCAACGGTCTGGAATCGACAGCCTTTACATTGAAGACTGTATCATCCGTAAATGCTAAGCGAGAAAGCATGAGGCATTGAATTCGAAAACACTGCCCCTCCCTCCTGCTTTTTGTGCTGATTCTCTTTTGCGTCTTGATCGCATTGATATACCTCGAGATTGTGCCTGCGCATGAGGGGTATAAAGCCGATTGTAAATTCTTTATGAATTATTACCTGGCAAACGTCACCAATCGCGCATATAGTAAGACAGTCTGATAGTGATGAGCTGAGTCGGTAGCCTTCTGGAGGGAGAGGTGGCGCACAAAAAGAGTGAGGAATACCGATATGTTCGCATATTATTCTTGATTTCGTTAGGTATTTCCATCACCCTGGCAGGCGTGGAAGCGTTCAATGATCTACTGATCCTCAAGCTGATCTTCTATCTTGTGGTTTTTACACTTGCCTCCCATGTCATCATGAAAATATTGGAATTCAAGCACAAGAGCACGAATTTTTTCTTAAGCCTGGCGTTGTTGAACTTCTTCATCATTGTTCCAGAATTGGCATTACGGGTAGGGGGGTTTCATTACGAAACGGGTATCAATTTCGGATACCCACGACCGAGTCAATTTGTGCGCTTAATCCCTGATGACGAGTTGTTTTGGAGGTTAAATCCCTCATATCCAAACGTAAATACCGAAGGTTTTCCGGGAGATGAATTTACCCTCCCGAAACCGGACGATGTGTTTCGAGCACTTTTCTTGGGGGATTCGACTACTGTGCAAGGATATCCCGATGAAGTCGAGCGAATCCAAAACGAAAAACGTGAGCGAGGTAACCGTTCATTTGAAAGTATCTCTCTGGCGGTGTATGGATATAGCTCTTATCAGGGACGTATATTGGCAGAAAATTATCTCGGCTCATTACGACCGGATCTCATCTTGGTGTACTTTGGTTGGAATGATCATTGGTTAGCGTATGGCGCTAAAGATTCTGAAAAACAGATTGACACCTCGTCATTAAGTGAATTTTTCGTCGTTGTCCAGCAATTTCGTCTCCCTCAATGGTTATTCTGGCTGAGTGATTCGTTGAGCGGAGTGGAAAATCTTCCCCTTCAAGAGGTGCGTGTGCCGGTCGAAGAATATCGCGAAAACCTTGCATTAATTCGGGAGGCGTCCGTTCAAGAGGGTATTCCCATTGTTTTTATCACTGCGCCGACCTCGCATTACCGTTTGGACGTTCCAGAATATCTGATCGAGTTGAACTTCGCACTTAGCAAGGAATCCGTTATGTCTTTGCATGCGGAGTATAACGATGTTGTGAGACAAGTCGCACAAGGCGATGGGGTATTCCTTCTGGATTTGGAAGCGATATTCGATAAACTGACAGATAATGAATTGAGCTTGATTTTCATGGAAGACGGAATCCATTTTACGGAAACAGGGAATAAAGAAGTGGCTCGTCAGGTAGCAGGATTCCTCCAGGCAAATGGTTTAGCTGATCAATAATTAAACTGACTCCCCTTCAATCTGCAGCTCTCATTCAAAGCTGGGAGTTGCGACAGATCTCCCGGGATCCGGGTTATTCCTTCGTAGCATTTGATTTGACTTGTGGTCTTGATCTATCCCCATACTTATAAATGGCCTCGAATTATGGATATCTACGATGGTGAATCCCTACAGCGATCATGCTGACCAGTCCGATGAGGCAGATCCAACCGAAGGCGTCGCCGATGTATGGGTACAACTTCGGACTGGATTCGACGGATACGTTGGCGACGAGTGAGTCGTTGGAAGCTGTGGTTCAAGATACGGCTACGATGCGGCCGTCGTTGTCCGCCGAAGCCAGGTAACCATAACGGGTCGGACGCAGAAGGGGAAAACCGTTTTCGATGGCTCGAAATAGCGTCATATTGAATTGCAAGGCGGCGTCTGGGCTACAGTTCCAGGCCGGATTGAGCATCAATTCTACGTCCGCCCGCCCGGCTTGACGAATGAAATTAGGCTGATTCGCATCAAAGCATATTGACGCCGCCAACCTGCCCAGCGGAGTGTCACCCGTGGGCACAATTCCGTTTCCTGGAACATTCCTGCTGCCTGGCGTCGGGAATGACTTGATATACTCCCAGAGATTTGGCAGCAAGCTTGAATCGTTCAATCTGAATGTCGCAATTGAAAGCCGGCGAAGCTCCATCCCATGGTCAGCGCTCCAGCAGCGAAGGCACCTGTGATCGTTAGCGCGGACTTCCAATCCGCAGGCCAGGCATTGAAAAGGATCATGTCCCGCAGGGGATCGACGGCGTAGATGTAGGGAAAGAGCCACGAGAACCAGTTGACGTTGTGGGCATTCCAGCGCCATAGATTCAGACCCCCGCTGACGAAAAACACGATCAACGCGCCCAACACGGCTCCAATCGCCCCTGGCATGTAGCTGCGGGCGCGCAATCCGACTGCCAGGGCCAGTGCGATCCAGAACAACGCTACAAGGCTGAAAAGCAGCCATACCGCCCACAGAAACCTTCCCGGCCAGACTCCCAACCAGATATACAGGATGCCCAGAAACGTAGTGCCTGTGACGATCCCGGCGATCAGCGCCAGCAGCGTCTTGGGCAGCAGCACCCAGAGCAGCGATCGCGGCGCCAGCCCGAATTCGAGCGTAAGCTTGAAGATCTGCTCTTTGTATGTCAGGGCGTAGATGTTGAACGCTGCACCCAGGGTTACCGCCAGCAGGGTCACGCCGACGGCGATCACCGGGAACCAATGCACCATTTCGGAACGGGGATATTCTTCGGCCATGGCGATCGGCGGTGCGGGTTGGCCGATCTTCTCGTAGAAGCGCCACAGGATTTCAGCCGAGTAGATGCGGTGGTTCTTGGCGCGGTCGTCGTTGTAGTTGATGAAGTACATTTCGATCGCGGGGTTCTCGCCGGCCTCCAGCCGCGACGAGAAATCTCGCGGAATGACCCACAAACCGTCGATACGGTAAGCGCGATACGTCTCCCAGGCTTCTTCCTCGGGAAGGTCGAGCACGTCGTAGTACGGAACGCCGAAGGGGGATATGACTTCGGCGAGTGTTTCATGGAGCACCGCGCCGTAGGGTCCCTCATCGTGGTCGATCACGGCCAGCTTGAAACTCAACCGGCCGCCCAGCAGCAGGCCGAAGGCGATCAGGATCAAGGTGGGGGGAATGAAGCCGCCCAGGGCGGTGATCGGATCGCGCCGCCAGGCTTTGAATTCAGTTCCTAACAGAATCCAGAAGCGTTTCATGGCGGTCACTCCTGCTGTCCCAAGACTCGGCGGCGGTAGGCGAACGCCGACAGTCCCAGCACCGCGGCGCTGAAAACCATCAGGGCGAGGATTGAGGAAGTGCTGTTGCCGATTTTAATGCCGTAGTAACGCGGGAAGAGCAGTTCCACGGCGTAGGAATTGGGGACGAGCCGGCTGACGAACTCGTATGCGCTGCTGAAGCCGGTGGGCAGCCCGAAGGCGGCGCCCAGGATCCAACAGCCGAACGCTGAACTCAGTCCGACCACGAACGCCGGCAGGCTGCTGCGCAGCAGCAGGCCGGCGCTGATGCCGATCCCACCGCCGACGACGGCGATGGGCAGCAGAATCAGGGCGACGGCGAAGATCGAGCTGGGCCAGACGCTGTTGAACGATCCGATGACGACGAGCAGAATTCCCGCCGATAACCAACCCAACAACACCAGACGGACGATGCGTGCGATGAACACCAGTACCGGCGAAACGGGGGAGAGGCGGTATTCGAGAATGGTGTCGAACTCGAACTCCTGGGCGGTGAGGAACCCACCGATGAGCGCCGCGGCCAGGAATGTCGTCATGGGCAGCATGGCCATACCGAAGTAGAGGTTGTACGGCGGGTCTTGCGGCAGCCAGGGATGTTCGATGATGCTGACCGCCCGCCCGTCGAGCGATTCGTTCCAGACGCGCAATGCCGCTGCGGTGAGGCGGTTGCGCAGGTTCTTGACCAGGTTGCTGTCGATCAATCCATAGCGGTAGACGGCAGTGGCTCGATGATCTCTTTCTTCGACCGTGACGACCCCCGCGCCGATGGGACCGCCCTCTTCCAACAGAACGGGGTGGATGTAGGCTGCGCCGTCCGGCGAACCGACTGTGTACATGGCCTCGAGCAGCCGTTGGCCGGGGTCGCTGGTCGGTTTGATGAGATTGACGTCGAACGTCGGGTGCACGAGCACGCCGGCCATGATCGAGTACATCAATGCCGGCTGAAGCATTGCAATGAGGTGAATTGGCAGCGCTGTACGGACCATTTTCAATTCGTTCAGGACCAGCAATCGCAGGCGTCGCATTTCTTTACTCCCGCAGGGCGCGGCCGGTGTAGTGCAAGAAAACGTCGTCCAGCGTAGGCCGCGTGATGCGCACTGAATCGAGTCGGTGCCCGGCAGCGGCGCGGGCGACCAATTCACCAACGATCGATTCGGCGTTGGCCACTTCGAGGCGGAGTTGGTCGGGTTGGGGGAACGTGGCCGCCTGCAGACCCAGGCCGCTGAACAGGTCTTGCGGATTGTCAATATTGGGGGTCGTCTGCAGGGAGATCACGTCGCGTCCAAGTGTGGCTTTGAGGCGCTCCGGCGTGTCCATGGCGATCGTTTTGCCGTTGTCGATGATCAACAGTCGGTCGCAGAGCGTATCGGCTTCTTCCATGTTGTTGGTGGAGACGATGAAGGTCTTGCCCTGTGCCTGCTGCGTTTTGATGTGTTCCCAGAGGACGTGTTTGCCCTGCACATCCACGCCCAGAGTAGGCTCATCGAAGAGGATTAGCGGAGGATCGTGCAGCAGGGCGCGGGCCAGGGCGAGACGGCGCTTCATTCCCCCGGAGTAGGTGCGTACGGGATCACTGCGCCGCTCCCACAGGTTCATCAGGCGCAGCATGTCCTCGATGCGCGCTTCGATATTGGCCAACTCGTCACAATAGAGCGCGGCGTGGTGCAATAAATTGTCGAAGCCGCTCAGATCCGCATAGACGTTGGTTTCCTGGGGCACGAGTCCGATTCGGCGATGGACATCCCGGGCTTGTGTCTGGGGATCGAAACCAAGAATTCGAATCGCCCCGCCGTGGCGTTTGAGTAGGCCCGTGATCAAGTGAAGGGTCGTCGTTTTACCGGCGCCGTTGGGCCCCAGCAGGCCGAAGATTTCACCCGGTCGTGCGCTGAAGGAGAGTCCGTCCACGGCGACCAGGTCGCCAAAACGGCGCGTCACTGCATCGACGACCACTGCGTTTTCTGTTTCCATGCAATCCTCCGTCGGGCGTGGACTCATTTGCTCCGGCGAACCGTCCCGTCGACGAAGATGTCCACGAACTGCTGCACCAGTTCGTCGATGGACGATTCCAGGGCCATGCTTTCGGAGAAAATCGCCTGGGCGACGTTGTAAGAGAAGAACATGCCGAAGAAGGCTTGCGCCATTACTTCGGGATCCTTGTCCTGAACGTTACCCTCGGCGATCTGGCGGCGCAGGTAGGCGGCCAACCCGTCGCGCAGTCCGCGCGGCATCCGGCCCAGGACCTCGCTGACTTCCTCGAAATGGCCCGCCTCGCAGAGCATCATGCGCATGGCTTCTCGGCGTTCGATGAGCATGCGCATGAAGTGCCGGCCGAGGGTGAGCATGTCCTGGTGGTAGTCGCCTGAGAACTGCGAACCGAGGGCGGCGCGCATGTCCGGCGTGTCGGCGTATTCTTCCAGCACTGCGGCGAAGAGATTCTTCTTGGAACCGAAGTGCCGGAAGAGGGTCACCTCGCTGACTCCGGCTTCGGCGGCGATCTTGCGCGTCGTCGCCCGGGCGTATCCGAGCGTGGCGAAGAGTTCTGCTGCGGCCTGGATCAGGCGCTGGCGTGTGTCGCTGGATTCATCCACGTCATGGGGCATGATTATCATCCATGTGTAAGTAAGTGCTTACATACATATTACTCTTGTTCTGGCGGTCTGTCAATCCAGCTGCGAGGTGTTGGGTGCGGGGTGAAAATCCGGGCGTATGAGGTCGGAGTGAATTTACTGTGGAACCGCGATCGTTAATAGGATGATATTTCAATGAAGAGTCATGTAGAAGACCCGAAGGGTCTTGAACTAGATCCCGGAGACAGTAATTCCTTCGAATTACGGAGATCTGCGCCGGCGAACTCCCGCGGCGATCACGCCGGGCAGTCCGATTATGCTGATCCACCCAAAGGCATCCCCGATGTGTGGGTACAACGCCGGCCGAGATCCGACGGGTACGTTGGCCGCGAGTGCGCCGTTGGATGCGGTCGTGTTCGACACGGCCACAATGCAGCCGAGGCCGTCTGTGGCAGCTGCGTAACCTTCCCGCGTCGAACGCAGCGGGGAAAATCCGTTTTCGATGGTTCGGAACAGCACCACGTTCAATTCTAGTTGAATGGATTCATGGAATATTGTAGACTGGCTGCATTGCTAACAACTACCGGGGAAATTACGTAGTATGAATCCAGCTTTGTAAAGATGAATATAACCGGGGCAAGTACATACTGAAGTGGATGCGTGCTTACTCTGCATATGATGGGTGGGCAAAGCATGATCAGCATTCGTGCCAAGGCAAGGCAGTAATGAAGGTCAATGAAGTGTACAGATATAGTCCGCGTAGAATTTTGTGGTTTCTATGATTTCTGGGAGCGCTATTGCAGCCTGGCACCTCCTTCATTCTCCATTCATGAGGGACAATCCTTCTTCTATGGAAGAATAAGCTATGAGAAATCATTAGATTCGAGATAAGAAGCAAACACTGACTTTGCAAAAATACTTTTATGAAAGGGACGGATATGAGCAGCGTGAAACGGAGATTCCATAGACTTACTTCGGCGATTGTCATTTTTACCACCATTACCATGAGTTGTAGACTTGAGTCATGCAGTACCAATGGGAATGTTGGTGTAGAGGATGAAGCAAACACGGCAATATATACTTCTATGGAGCTTGGTGATAACACCATCGATCTTCTGGCAGACAGCCTAGAATCCAGTCCATATTGTGTAAATGGGTGCCTTTCGCTGGATCCGCATTGGCACGGCCACAGGGTTGATCCGAACACACTCCCTGCTTCACCCATCAATTATAAACAGGCACTCGGAGTGACAAATACAACGCCGGATCTGGCGACGATTTACGTCGTCAGTGACGAACTGTATCTCCGAACAGGCTCGAAAGTGTCGTATCAAGTGAATGATGATATTGAGGTGAATCACTGCTTGAACAACCCTGGGAGGGTTATCACAGATAACGATACCAGTTGTCGAAATTATGAATTCCTGTCGCCAAATCTTGACGACGATGACCACCTCCTGTCCATCGAAAAGGATCTATATGGAGACGAAGATGTTATTTTAGACTTGTCCCCGGACTTCGAGAATAATCGATACAGTGGAACCATCATTTTTGCCAAGAAGATTCATATTATCGGTGAGGTTCGCACGGGCGGTTATGATCTCGTCCTTGTCGCTGATGAGATCGAATTCTACCCGAACAGCAAAATCATTACTACTCCTCCGGATCGACCGAGAGCGGGAAGCAGCAACGAAGACTCGGGAATGTATGATTACGGATGTAAAAAGGATGGATATCGTGGCGGCGACGTTGTCCTTTTTGTAAAGAACGTTACCGGCAGTGTCGCCATCGACACCACCGGCGGTAAGGGTCAGAAGGAATGTGATAATTTTGCATTCGATGTCGGCCAGTTTGAATGGTTTAATGTTTATTATGAATGGTTTCCTGACGATAACTGGTTATCGCAGTTCGAAAATCCAGACAATTTGCCCGAGCGATGGTTCATCGATCATCACGTTTTCAACATAGAGGACCAGGGTCGGGGAGGCCGCGGCGGTGAGGGGGGAAACGTCACGATCGTTTCGACCGGTTTGATCAATTCCTCGATCGACATCGAGCAAAGCGGGGGGGACGGGGCGGATTCGGCAAAATCGCGAGAGCCAATAGCGTTGATCGATGGTCCGAACTTGAGTGATGCGGACTGCACTAAAGATGATGAGACTCGGGGGATTATCTTACCTAATGGAGTGGACCCCGATCCAGAAATGCTGGAAGATGAATGTCTGAATGTAGAGGTCTACGGCGGATTTCATGTTGACCGAGAAAATGTAATCCAAGAAGAAATGCTGGGCCCTGAACCCATGGATTGCGGATCGGGACTGCTGACGGGTCTTATAGTTATGGCCAGTGGGACGACTTACTGTACCATGCAGGAGCCTTATCCGCACAGCAATTGCCATATCGATGATGTCATTGATTCGAATGATTTCCATTGCATTCACGAACACACACAGTTAGACAACATCGCCGATCCTTACATGCCCGGGGTCGTCGAAGAGCCCACTCATGATGCTCCAACTGAGATCGTGGAAACAGAAAACGGTTTGATAACGTGTTCCAATACGGAGGAAATGGAATGTGTGGAGTACACACCTATCCTGGGAGGCTTGACGTGGGTGTTTGGAAAAACCGGAGTGGATGGTCCGAATACGGCGCAGATGGATATCCGTTATGTGGGACTGGCGGCGAATATTCTTCCCCAGGATCAAAACGCTGATATCTTCGTCACATCCGATAACGATGAGATGGTCCAGTATTGTCAATCCGGGACCTGTTTGACTGCAGAGGAATACATACAAGGGCTGTACGCCTTTGTTCCAAGAGCGGTGGAAGTCTATAACCATAAGGGAGATAATTTATATCGTGCTCTCTCCGATCAGGCTATCTTGGATAATGATTCAGCGTATGTTTCGGATGCCGATCGTAATCCTTCAGGTATAAACAGAATTAAAAAGTCGCAATGGTATTATGCCTCCGCGGCCCATTATTGCGTCAACGAAATCCTGGGAGAAGGAACCGCAGATGGGGGATCATCCAACCCATATTGGAATGATTGTCAATATGCACTAACACAAAAGGAAAAATTAGATGCCGGCTTGAATTATTTTGGATTCGAGCCTGGTTTTTACTTATATTTGAAACCGGGGGATATCCGGGATTACTTTGACTCGATATTCACATTCATGGGGGGAATCAGCAATGACTTCCAAAACCGTCGAGGCGAGTATGAGGATGCCAGTAACAATCTTACGAATTACGGCATCGATAATATGGTACTGGCACTGGAATTGCAGGAAGCTGAAAAAAGCGTGGAACTGGCAGCAGAGGAAGTAAATTCAGCTTCGACCAGATTGGAGGTGAGTCTAGAACGAATCGACGAGAACAGTGAGTTAATTGAGAACACACAGGATGAGCTTGAGGGCTACATTGACGCGCTGGAATCGGCTTTGGAACCCCCACCATGTGATTTTCTGTGTTGGGTAGAAAAGGTCTTCAGTTTTGTGGTCGCGATCGGCGAGTTAGTTGGAAGTATCTTCTCCTTCAATTTTGGATCTGTATTCGAGTCTCTCGAGAATGCTTTTACTCTGGTGCAAGAGGCTGCCAGTTTTGGAGAAGGGGTGGAATCCTTGATTAATTATGCTGGCACCCTTTTTAAAGGCGAAGCGGTGGATTCGAAGGGGGAACCATTTGAATTTAATTTTTCGGAAACGGGCGAAGGCATCTCTGATGCCGCTGAAGATTTGGCATCGGCCTGGGAGGATATTGAGGACGTCGATGCTAATCCATTAGCCGACATGGTCGTGAAGATTAGAACCAATTCTCAAGATGTGAGTTCGAACCTGCAGTCGAATCTTACGGATATTTACGAACTCCAAGCAAGCATCGAAGATAATCCACAGGCGGTGGCTATCGCAAAATCGATGGAGGACCTTACCAAGTATTTGCAGGCTCTCAACCGACAGATTCCAGAATTTCAGAGGCAGCATGTAATTGCAGCTGCGGATGTTCTGGTAGCAGGATTGAAATACGAGCTTGCCGAACAAAGGTTGAAGAACATTGAAGCCATCGGAGCTTCTCAAGACGATCTACTGCGGCGCTATCTCGATACAAACGAGATTGCTATTGTGAATTCTGAATTGGTGATGGACAACACTTGTGGGTATGCTCGCATGATTACGGATAGAGCCCTATTGATCAATTATCTCCTGGATAGAGCATTGGCCTATCTACGCCTGGATTCGGCAGCAAGCATGGATTTCAATAGCAACATCTTAATCCACGATGAGTTGAATGATATGTTCGTACGGGACATCGACGATGAATTGAACATCTTTGTAGAACAAGAATTGCATCCCGAACGACAACCACAGGTGGTCGTCGAATATCTCGTCCCCGCTGAATACGAATTGAATATCTCGATCGGCGCTCAGGGAACGACATATCAGTACCTGGATAGGAATGGGGATGGTCTACAAGATGCTTTGTGCCCCGGAGGGAATGATCCTTGTTCCCTCACCAAGGTGGCCTATCATCAGGAAGCGTTGGAAGAATTAAGGAATAGCCATGCACTTAGTTTTGAATTATTGCCGACCTCGCTTGAAGGATTCAAAGCGTTGTCGCAGGATGATCAAGAAGCGTGGAACCTTGGCTTTACTCAGGCAGATGCAAATTACTATAAGAAACGCGTTATTGATGTTTCAGCAAGGTTGTTGTTTGATGATTGGATCCTGCCGGACAATACGCTGATTCATGAATTGTCGATACAACACGGTCCGAATGCATATTTCTACTTAGATGTAGATGGGGATTTAGAGAATTTCTATTTCTCCTCCGAACCCATTCGGACTGCGTGCAGATCGATAGAGCACATCACCGGAGACGATCTCTCCTGTGATTCGATTGAGTTCTTCCTACGCGAAGTATCCAGTCCGTTTGATGAGATTGATACAACCTTTCAAGCTCTGAATACTGTCACAGTGGAACAATTCTCGAGTTCCGCGATGTTCGGGACGAGTCTGCGTGGGGTTTGGACGATCGATATTTCTTCGATTATTAATTCGTTGGAGTCGTTCGACCAATCACATCCGGGTTACAACGGATGTACGGCTTCCAATCCTTGTTCCGCGGTCGAGGAATTCTGGTTGAAGTTTCGTGGCATTGAATTCAAGGTGTTTTGGGTTCCGATTGAGTGACATCAGCACCTGACCTGTTGGGATGCCGGAACTCAATCCCGCAACGGTCTCTTTCGTGGCCGGCTTTCGACTTAGGGTTTCGTTGCGTCCAAGCACTCGCGCAAATGAATTCCTCGATCGATACGCGCTCGCGATCGTGTGTTTACCGGATCGCGTCCATTCCTCCTGCTTGACATAGGTCTTAATATATTATAATATTCCAGTGCTGTAATAATACAGCACTGGAGTATCCATGCTTGAAGAAGTACTAACCGACGCCGAACTGGTTATCCTGAGCCTGATCTGCGAACAGCCCATGCATGGCTATCAGGTCGAACAAACGATCGACCAGCGCAACATGCGCACGTGGACCGACCTTTCCACCTCTTCGATCTATTACATCTTGCAGCGTTTGGAGGAGAAAGGTTTCATCGAACGCAGCCAGGATCAGGAACCCTCTGCGGGTGTGCCGCGCAAGGTCTACCGCATCACGCCGGCCGGTAGGGCGCAGTGGAAGGAGTCCACCTTGCGCGCTCTGGCACAGCCCAAGTTCACCTACTCCAACTTCCTCATGGGTCTGCATAATCTGTGGGGCATCCCCGCGCAGGAAGCGCTGCAAGCCGTGCGTACCTATCGGGAATGGCTGGTGGGCGATCTGCAGCGACAGGAGCAGGAGCTGGAAAAACTCGGCCCGTCATTCTTCCCGCTCGACGTGCTTTTTGAATATGGATTTGTGCTCGGGGAGGCCGAGCTGACTTTCCTGGCGGACCTGATCACCCGCCTGGAAGAAATGAGCGGCGAATCCCCGGACGGATCGAAGGATAAAGAAAATACAGGAGATGAACGAAATGGATGAAACGAGAATCGAACTCACCCCGATCGGCCGGGTGGAATCCGACGAGAGCCAGGGACGCTACCGGCTGCAGATCGAGGCGGCCTATCGACCGGCGCTGCGAGGGCTGGGCAGCTGCTCGCACGCCATCGTGCTCTGGTGGGCCGATCAAGCCGGCGAGGGGGATTTGGTCGTCGAATTGCCTTACGCCCCGGGCGTGAAGAGCGGCGTATTCGCCAATCGCGCCGAAGCGCGTCCGAATCCCATTGCCATCACCACATGTTTCATATTGGACGTGGACGAGGAAGCTGGAACCGTCGATCTGGCCTGGATCGACGCCTTCGACGGTACACCGCTCCTGGACATCAAGCCCTATTTACCCATGTCTGACCGGGCGATGGACGCGGAATATCCACAGTGGCTGGAAGGATTTCCGGAAAATATGGAGGAGGCCGCCGTCTTCTTCTCCGATCCCGAGAACGTGGCGAAGTTCTCGTAGTCGTCAAGAGACCCGAAGGGTTTCGATAACTTTTCGGGTCTTTTTGATTCTCTCCCGAGGTGAGGTTGGATTCGGTGGATGATCCTGCGTTACACTGGGGTAGAATCTGGAGGCCAGCGGACCGCAGCAAAGTAGACGACGTGCGTCGATTAAGGAGACGGAAGGCATGATCACCTGCAAGATCACCGTGTTGAAAACCTCGTTCAACCAGGACCTCGTCGAAGAATACGTCGAGGCGGAACGCAAGAAAATGCTGGGCCCGTGCGAGGTGTTCGAAGAAGGGCAGGAATTCGTCACCGACGTATGGTCGGGCATCCCGCAGGGATTCTGCCCCTGGGCGTGGGACGACATTTACAAGGCGCTGGTGGGTTTCGCCGCGGACGGAAACTTCGGCACGTGGTACCAGAATCCGAACACGATCATCGCCTGCTGCTCGGACGGCACCCGCCCCGTCTACTTCAAAATCGAGAAGGTCGTGAGTTGAACGACCGTCGCATCGAGATTGACGCTGCCCTGGGCCGTGCTGCAGAGGAGGGATCGTGACCGCCGAGTCGCAGAACGACATCCACGAACTGATCCGGGGACGTTGGTCGTCGCGCAATTACGATCCCGACCGGCCGGTTCCGCCGGAATTGATCGACCGGCTGCTCGAGGCCGCACGCTGGGCGCCTTCCTCTCGCAACGCACAGCCCTGGCGCTACATCGTCTTCGACCGGCGCGACGAACGGGCTTTGGAGAAGGCGCGCGCCTGCCTCAATCCGGGAAACCGGATCTGGGCGGGCCGGGCGCCGCTGCTGCTGCTTGCCGTGGCAGAGACGGTGAGCGCCGGTGGGCAGATCAACTCGAAGGCGTACCACGATCTGGGGCTGGCCAACGAAAATCTGATGCTGCAAGCCATCGCCATGGGACTGCACTGCCGCCCGATGGGCGGCTTCGACCACGAGTGCATGCGCAGGTCGTTCGGCGTTCCACCCGAATTCGAGCCGGCCGTCATGATTGCCGTGGGATATCCGGGAAACGCTGCCGACATGCCCGACGGAATCC
>Ga0307426_1001536_pt1 | contig 15147 bp, 15 predicted proteins | sample SalMarWE160340MG_FD_202165 | JGI IMG/M metagenome (GOLD analysis project Ga0307426, IMG submission 202165) | Salt marsh sediment microbial communities from the Plum Island Ecosystem LTER, Massachusetts, United States - WE1603-40 | ecosystem: Environmental > Aquatic > Marine > Intertidal zone >... | reverse complement strand
TAGTGCCCGGCACTCCGATGCATCTCTCCGGCCGGGGCTTCCAACCCGATACGGAAACCGAAATCTGGTGGTCCGATCCGCTGATGAACGAGTTCCAGATCCGTCAGGGAGGCAGGTACCTCACCGTGATGACCGATTCGGCGGGGGCCTTCGAGGTGGACCTGTTCATGCCCTACCGCCTGATCCCCCCCGCCGAATCGGGGACGCAGATCCACAAGATCGAGGCCCGGCAGGTGGCTGACGTGGGTCCGCTGAAGGCGAGCGAGCCGCTCATGCTCACCATCGAGCGTATGGTGGAAACGATCTTTATGGGCATGATGGCCACCTTCTTCGGGATCATCTTCTCGATTCCGGTCAGCTTTTTGGCGGCCCGCAATATCATGTCCCACAGCCGCATCACCATGGCCGTCTACTACCTCACCCGAACGGTCCTGAACATCATCCGGGCCATCGAGCCCCTGATCTGGGCGATCATCGCCGTGGTTTGGGTCGGCCTGGGTCCGTTCGCGGGCATCATCGCCCTGACGGTGCACTCTATCGCGGCCCTGGGCAAGCTGTACTCCGAAGCGATCGAAGGCATCGACCCGGGTCCGATCGAGGCGGTCCAGGCCACAGGAGCCACCCGGCTGCAGACCATCATATACGCGGTGATGCCGCAGATGATCGCCCCCTTCGTGAGCTTCTCGATTTACCGCTGGGATATCAACGTGAGAATGTCCACGGTCATCGGCCTGGTGGGAGGCGGCGGAATCGGCTTCATCCTGATCCAGTACATCCGCCTGCTGGACTACAGAGCCGCCGGCATCGCCGTGTGGTTCATAGCCGTCACCGTGGCGGTTCTGGACTATATAAGCGCCGAGATCCGCCAGCGTTTTGTGTGAATCAGCGGAACAAAAATCTCGACAAAAGGGCGTAGTCCCGAGCCGTGAGGCTGTTCTCCTGCAGCTGCTCCAGGGCCATCAGCAGGAGCATGCGCCAATCCGGGTAGTAGCGCAGCCGGTACTCCTCAGCCGAAAGCTCCAGCTGCTGCTCCAGAAACTTCAAAGCCGAGTACACACCACCGATCTCGTCGATCAGCTCCAGCTCCAGGGCACGCTCCCCTGAGTAGATCCTGCCGCCCCCCAGCTCCTCCACGGTTTCGACCGGCAGGGAGCGGGACTCCGACACTCGTTCATAGAAATGAGCCGTGAACCTATCGTTCAGATCCTGCAGCTTCCGCCGCTGCTCTTCGCTCAAAGCAGCGAAGGGAGAGAACAGCTCGACATTCTCCCCGTAGCGGATCGAGTCGGTGGTGATGCCGAAGCTCTCCAGAAGATCCGCGATCACCAGCTTGAAGGTGTAGGAGCCGATGCTCCCGGTGAGCGCCGTTTTGCGGGCGAACACCCGCTCCCCGGCCATGGCCAGATAGTATCCGCCCGAGGCGGCCAGGCGGCCCATCACCACCACCACGGGTTTTTCCTCTTTCAGCTCCATGATGGTCTTCCAGATCTTGTCACTCACCATGCCGTCTCCGCCCCCGCTGTCGATGTACAGAACCACAGCGGCCGTGGACGTGTCGGTTTGCAGGTACTGCAGTACGGGTATCAGATTTTTGTCCGTGATGTAGCTGCGGGCAGCCAACCGATCCCAGGGACCAAGGGCCTCACTGTTGACGATTGCCCCGGAAGCCTTCACCACGGCTATCTGCGGGCTCCGCCAATTCGTGGGCTGATGCTCCTGATGGGTCAAAGCCGCTGCGGTCCCTTTCTCGAGATAGGCCTCCTCGAATTCCTGGTAATAGGACACCTCGTCCACCAGGCCCAGTTCCGCCGCCTCAGCGCACCAGTAGGGTCCGCCGTCTACCAGCGCCGCGGCCCGCTCCCGGGGCAGACCTCGGGAGGAGACCAGGATGTCGAGGATCAGCTCGTAGGATACCGACAGGTACTCCTCCAGCTGGCGGCGATTCTCCTCGCTCAGGCTCTCGCGCAGGAACTGATCGAGGCCGGATTTGTAGTCACTGGAGCGGGCGTACTCCACCTCGATTCCCGCCTCTTCGAACAGCCGCTTGAAGTACAGCTGCCTGGCACCGACTCCGATCAGGGGAATGAGTGAAAAGGGAGAAGCCACCACCGTGGTGCCCGCGGCGGCGGCGAGGTAGTCGAACTCGGAGTAGGTGGAGTCCAGATAGCTCACGATCCGCTTACCCCGGCTCTTCAGGTAGGTGAAGACCTCCGCCAGTTCCTCCAGCACATCGACGGAACGCACCGTCGTGCCCTCGAAAGTCAGAACCAACGTTTCCAGCCGCGGCTGCTCGGCCAGCTGATACAGGCGGACAATAAGGCTGTCCAGGTTGTAGAGGCTGTCCCTCTGCCCCGAGTGGGGATCGATCGGCTTTCGGAACCGGAGGTGGTAGACCCTGGGGCCTAAGTTCAGCACCGACCGGGAGGGAAACAGATCATAACGTATTCCGGCTCCGAAACGGAGGCGATCGAAGGCCAGATCGCCTGCAATGGAGAGATCGAGCTTGAGGGAGTTGGCCGAGAGGGAGACACCGGCAATGAAATCCTGGAAGCCGTTTTCCATCCGGAATCCGGCGCACACCCCGGCCACAGGTTCCACCCGGAAGCCCAGCACGGGTTCCAGAGTGGAGAAATCGAAGGGGAACACCAGATCCCCGAACAGGGTGAGCCGATCGGTAAGGGGACGCAGTCCCACGCCGAACACGTAGCGGCGCTCTGCAGGATCGAGCAGATGTTCCTGGGTTGCGGCTACGGCCAGATAGCGATGGGGATACCAGAGCAGTCCCGTAGCCAGGTCCACCTCTGCCCACCGAAAACCCAGCAGATCCGCGGCCGCTCTCAGCCCCAGATGGAAGGTCGATTCCCGGGGGAAGGCCAGTCCGTAGAGCAGGTTCAGCCGCTCTTCCGATCCGTCCCGTAGATAATCCAGGCGCAGACTGTCGGAGAGGGCGGCGCTGAGGCTGTACTCCGCCCCGCCTGCTCCGCCATACACGCTCCAGAAGGCGGCGGCCAGGGAGCGTCCCGCCGCGACCGCAGCCGGATTGTACTCGAGGCCTTCGAATCCTTCAGCCGTTGCGGCCGAAGCGGCGATATCCTGACCAAAAGCCGGACTCACAGTCCCCAAAGAGCCGGCTAAGAAGCCTATCATTACCAAGAGCAGAGAAGCTCCGCGATTCCCGTTGTTCATCCTCATGCCCCCTTTAACTTCAGTATAGAACGCTCTCCGGGAGCGGTCAAATCAGATTACCCGTACCGACTTCCAATTGACGTGAAGAAAATAAAGTAGCAACGGCGAGGATTTTCGAGTTATGCTAAGGAGCATGAAAACCGTAATCGAACCGTTTCGAATCAAGATGGTCGAACCGATCCGGATGACCAGCCGGGAGGAGCGGGAGAAGCTTCTCGCCGCTGCCGGATACAACCTGTTTCTCGTCGATGCGGAAGACGTGATCATCGACCTGCTGACCGACAGCGGCACCGCTGCGATGAGTGATTCCCAATGGGCGGGAATCATGCGGGGAGACGAGTCCTACGCCGGAGCCCGCAGCTACTACCGTTTCCGGGACAAGGTGCAGGAGATCACCGGGTACCGTCACGTGATTCCCACCCACCAGGGGCGAGCCGCCGAGCGCATCCTCTTCGGCCTGCTGGCCGGAAGCGGCAGAGTGATTCCCTCCAACACCCACTTCGATACCACCCGTGCCAACATCGAGGTCCAGGGCGGGGAGGCGGTGGACTGCCTCGTGCCCGAGGGCAGGGACCCCCAGACCCTGCATCCCTTCAAGGGGAACATCGATCTCGGGCAGCTGGAGCGAGTAATCCGAGAAGCCGGAGCGGAAAACGTGCCCCTGTGCATGCTCACCGTAACCAACAACTCCTGCGGCGGTCAGCCGGTGTCGATGGACAACATCCGCAGGACCAAGAAACTGCTGAAACGCTTCGCCATTCCCCTGTTCCTGGACGCCTGCCGTTTTGCCGAGAACGCCTACTTCATCAAAAAGCGGGAACCCGGTTATGGGAACAAGAGCTGTTTGCAGATCGCCCGGCAGATGTTCTCCTACGCCGACGGCTGCACCATGAGCGCCAAGAAGGACGCCCTGGTCAACATCGGCGGCTTTCTGGCCATGAACGACGACGAGCTGGCCGTGCAGGCCAGAAACGTCCTGATCGTTACCGAAGGATTTCCCACCTACGGCGGGCTGGCCGGCCGGGACCTGGAGGCGATCGCCCAGGGGCTGGAGGAGGTCCTGCACGAGGACTACCTGACCTACCGCATCCGCACCGCGGAATACATGGGGGACAAGCTCGACGCCGCCGGTGTCCCCTTCGTGAAACCTCCGGGCGGCCACGCCATCTATCTGGACGCCGGCAGCTTCGCCCCCCACATCCCGGCCGAACAGTTCCCGGGGCAGGCTCTGGCCTGTGCCCTGTACCTGGAAGGGGGAATCCGCTCCTGCGAGATCGGGAGCGTGATGTTCGGGAAACACACCCCGCCACCCATGGAGCTGGTCCGTCTGGCCTTCCCCCGCAGGGTGTACACCCAGAGTCACTTCGACTACGTGATCGAGGTGATCCTCGAGGTTTTCAAGAACGAAGGGAAGCTGCGGGGAATGCAACTGGAATACGAAGCCCCGACCCTGCGTCACTTCACCGCACGCTTCACCTATCTGTAGGCCGAAGCACGCGCCGGCTCCCGGATCACTCCGGGGGATCGAAGGGATCAGGAACCGTTCACGTTAATCCCGCCGGGCGCTGAGGATCAGGGGAAGAGACTCGCCGCTGAAGGGCCTGCCGTCGAACCCCCCGAACAGCTCGAGGCCCTGAAATCCGGCGGCCCGTACCAGATGCATCAACTGCTCGCTCGTTATAATGCGAAGAGCTATCTGATTGCGAATCACCCGCCGATCCTCATCCCCGCCCACCCGAAGCTCGGTCCGGAAGATGATCCTCCTCCCGGCGGGATCCGGCTCGTAGATGCGCAGGAACTCCAGGGCTGCGGCATCGTCCCGCAGCGTGGGCAGGCTGGTCAAACCTCGAGCCAGAATCCGGTCGTAGTTGATGATCTGCACGACCAGCACGCCCTCCGGCCGGAGGAGGGTGCGGCAATCGGACAGCAGCTGTCCGATCTGCTCGTCCGTTTCCAGGTGCACGAGAGAGTTGCCGATGCAGAAGACCAGGTCGAATCCCGGATCCAGGGCATCGATCAGGGAGAGCATATCCATGACCCGGAAATCCGGCGCACCGTCCACATCACCGGCTTTGCTGCGGGCGCGGCGGATCATGGCCCGGTCCAGATCGATGCCGGTCACCCGATGTCCCCGCCCGGCCAGGGCTATGGAGTATCCGCCTGTGCCGCAGGCGATGTCCAGGATACGGGATCCCGGTTGCGCTCTCGAATCGAGAAAAGAGAGGGTTTTCGGATCTGTGGGAAAGATCCGATCGTAATAGGCGCTGATACTCTGATAGAAATCCATCTCAGGGCATCCGCAGTTGAACGAGAACAGCGACGACGGCCAGAGAAACGACCTCCGAGATCTCACAAACCGCTCCGTAGCGGTCCCCGGTGCAGCCGTCAAGGATGAAGGTGATTGCCCCCATACCCTACCCCCGTGCCGGAGCTCTGCTCCTGCCCGGCCTGTTTACCAGAAAAACACCGAAGATGATCACTCCCCCTCCGATCATCTGAGCCGGAAGCAGCCTCTCTCCCAGGATCGCCATGCCCCCCGCGACGGTGACCACGGGCAGGAGATTGATGAAGGAGGTGACCCGCACCGGTCCCAGCCGGGCCAGGGCGTACAGGTAGAGGAAAAAGCTCAAAGCCGTACAAACTACGCCCAGATAGACGAGGTTCAGCCATACGGTGAGACTCCCTAAGCTCCAGCTCCGCATCTCGCTGAGGGCGATCGGAAATAGAAGCAGGGCGCCGATTATGGATTGAAAGGTGATCAGATTGACCCCCCGCAATCCTTTGTGCAGATTCCTGCTGAACATGTTGTAGGCGACCCAGGACAGACAGGCGCCGAACATCAGCAGATTCCCCAGCAGCGCCCTGTCGTAATGTCCCGGTGTTCTCTGGACCACGAAGTACACCCCAACAATCGAGAGGGCGATGCCTACAGCCTGAAACCAGCGGACCGAGTTCTTGAATAGAAGATACTCCGCCCCGACGGTCAGCGCGGGAATGACGGCCGTGATCAGTGCCGCATTGGAGGCGGAGGTGTATTTGATGCCCCGGGATTCACATAGGAAGTAGAAGAAAATCCCGAACAGCGCGCTGAGCAGCAGAAACAGCCGGTCCTGTTTCTGCAGCCTGAATGTCGGATCCAGGCGGCGCTGCAGCGGAATCAGAACGATGGAGGCGATCAGGAATCTCAGGAACACCATGGTTATGGGAGGGAATCCCGTATTGAGAATCGCCTTGGAGCTGACGAAGGAAAGGCCCCAGAACAGCATGGCCCCGAGTGCGGCAAGGGTGGGAATGACTGGATTGGGTGTTTTCTGCTCGGAATCCATGCTGCGTAGCTCCAAGCGATATCACAACGGCGGCGGACCTGTCAAGGAGAGGGACGCCGTGTATTCGGGTGGTGGCACCCGGAGGCCGGTACCCCTCCTCCGTTTTTTCAGTTATATTGCTTGCAGGAGTTCCATCGAGATGAGCAAAATAGTACCGGAGATCGAAACCCGTAGGGCCCGCAGGGCGCTGAGCGAGGAACCGGTTCCGGAGGAAGTGCTTGCCCGGATCATGACCGCCGCCACCTACGCCCCTTCCTGCTTCAACAATCAGCCCTGGCGCTTCCTCGTCGTGAGCCGGGACAGGGAGCTGGAGATCGTGAAAGAAAACCTGACCGGTGGGAATTACTGGGCGAAGAAGGCACCTGTCATCGTGGCCGTGTTTACCAGGCCCGAGCTGGACTGCCGCTTGAGCGACCGCCGAGATTACGCCTTCTTCTCCACGGGATTGGCCGTGGAAAATCTGGTGCTTCAGGCCACCAAAGAGGGGTTGATCGCCCATCCCATCGCCGGCTATAAACCGCTACCCTTGAAGGAGGCCTTCGGCGTAGATCCCGAAATGATCCTGCTCACGCTGGTGATAATCGGTTATCCGGGGGATGAAGCTCACCTGAACGACAAGCACAGGGAGCTGGAGCACAGCACCAGAGACAGAAAACCGGAAGACCAGGTGATCATGTACAACCTCTGGATGGAGGTGGGCGTTGAACAGTAGCGACGATGAGCTGAATCATCTCCGAGGCAAACGAGGCTTCATCTGCGACATGGATGGGGTGATCTATCACGGCAACCGCCTGCTTCCCGGGGCCAAAGAGTTCGTGGCCTGGCTGCTGGAAAACGAAAAGCGCTTCCTCTTCCTGACGAACTCCAGCGAGCGCTCTCCCCGGGAGTTGCAGCAGAAGCTCGCCCGGATGCAGATCGAGGTACCGGTGGAGAACTTCTACACCAGCGCCCTGGCCACCGCCGGCTTCCTGGCCAGCCAGCATCCCCACGGAAGCGCCTACGTAATCGGAGAGGCCGGCCTGACCAACGCCCTCTATCAGGAGGGCTTTTCCATGAACGACGTCAACCCGGACTACGTGGTCGTGGGGGATACCCGAACCTACAGCTTCGAGAGAGTAGAGCGGGCGGTCCAGCTGGTTCTGGGCGGCGCCCGCCTGATCGGAACGAATCCCGACCTGACCGGTCCGTCGGAGGGCGGCATCGTCCCCTCTACGGGTTCTTTGATCGCCCCGATCGAGCTGGCAACAAATCGAAAGGCCTATTTCGTGGGAAAACCGAATCCCCTGATGATGCGTCACGCCCTGAAACGGCTGGACTGCCGGAGGGAGGAAACCGTGATCATAGGTGACAGGATGGACACGGACATCCTCTCCGGGATCGAGGCGGAGATCGAGCCGGTGCTGGTCTTGAGCGGGGTGACCTCTGCGGAGGATCTCCGCCATTTTCCCTACGCTCCCCACTATGTTCTGGAGGGAGTCGGAGACATCCCAAAAGGAGCTTGACCTGCTGTTGAAGGTTGTAATAGCATGGTTGCGCTGGCCGGGAGGTTGCCATGTCTTCATTACGCAACGAAGAGATTTTCAAGATCGTCGAGAAGATCCGTGATCACTACCACACGAATCTCAACAACCGCTACGTCCGCAAGGCCCTGCTGCTGATGAAAGTGCCCAGGGGCACCTGGGATGCCATCGCCCGGCTAACGGAGAAAACCGACTTCTACAAGATCCAGGGTTATCCCTATAAAGATCTGTACGAGCAGATCCATGCGGCGGCCACCTTCGTGCATCACGCCAAGCTGGAGGTCGCGCCGCGCCTTCGGGAACTGCTTTCCAGCGGCACCGAGACGGTGTTCAGCCGCGAGAAGGGCGGGGAGGACAAGGTGCTCCTGGAAATGGCGATCAACAATTTCCCCGCCAACCTCGGCGTGTTTTCCGATATGATCGACAGTTTGTACGTGAAGACGGTCGAACAGGACAAGGCGGACCACCCGAACGTACGCCCGGTGTACGAGCGAATGCCCGAGCTCAAAGAAATCGGCCGCCTGTTGATCTAACCTCGGTTCAGAAAACGCCCTATCCCTGTATCTGTTTGACCAGCTCCGGCACGACGTCGAACAGACTGCCGACGATCCCGAAGTGAGCTACGTTGAAGATCGGGGCGCTGGGATCGTTGTTGATGGCCACGATGATATCCGAGCTTTTCATCCCCGCCAGATGCTGAATCGCCCCGCTGATTCCACAGGCCACGTAGATCGTCGGATTCACGGTCTTGCCGGTCTGCCCCACCTGATGGGAATAGGGGATCCAGCCCGCATCCACCGCGGCGCGGGAGGCGCCGACCGCTCCTCCGATTGCCTTGGCCAGCTCTTCGATGAGGGCGAAGTTCTTGGGATCCTTCAGACCCCGGCCTCCGGAGACTATGAAATCCGCATCGGCCAGGTTCACCGTATCCATCTGTTCCGGAACGAACTCCAGCACCTCCACCCTGGGCTTGAGAAGCGGATAGCTCATCTCCAGAATTTCTCCGTCGTGGCTCCCCAACGACTCGGCCGCCTTCATCACCTTGTGGCGGACCGTCGCCATCTGCGGCCTGTGGCTGTTGCAGAGGATCGTAGCCATGATGTTGCCGCCGAAGGCGGGCCGGGTCTGCCTGAGCAGCTTTTTCTCCCCGTCGATTGTCAGCTCGGTGCAGTCGGCGGTCAATCCTGTCAGGATCCGTGCCGCCACCCGGGGCAGCAGGGATCGCCCGAGGATCGTGCCCCCGCCCAGGAAGATCTCGGGCTTCTTGTCCAGCAGGATCTTGGCCACCAGGTCGGCCTGGATCTCCTCATTGAAATCCCCGATGTCCGGATCTTGCATCATCCAGACCTCGTCGACCCCGTAGGAAACCAGCTCCTCCGCCATATCCCGAACCTTGTTCCCCAGCAGGATGGCGCTGATTCTCTTATCCAGACTGGCTTTGAGCTCCCGGGCCGCTCCGATGATCTCGTAGACCACGGAGGACAGCGTACCATGCCGGTGCTCGGCGAACAGACAGATGCCGGAGTAATCTTCGACTTCCTGTCCCTTGAAGGGCCGCCTCTCTATGACGATCGCGTCGTACTTGCAGGCGCTGACACAGGCTCCACACACGGTGCAGCGCTCATTGAGCACCGCTTTTTTGTCTACCAGGGATACGGCGTCGTAGGCACAAACCTTGATGCACAGCCCGCAGCCTACGCACTTATCAAGGATGATCTGAATCGGTTCCGCCATAGCTCTAACCTTCTTCTTTCTGCTGCCCGATCGGAATCCCGACGGCACGGAGCTCGGCCAGCAGATCGGTAACGGCCTGCCGGACATCCCCTTCGAAAATCTTGCCGCCCGAAGGTTTGGGGGGGGTAAAGATTTTCATGACCTGTGTCGGGGATCCGGTCAAGCCGATGCGCTGCGGGTCCAGATCGATGTCCTGGTGATTCCAGTTCCGGATCTCCGCCTTCTTGGCCGCCATCTTTCCCTTCAGAGAGGGCAGGCGGGGCTCATTGATCTCCTTCACCACGGTCAGGAGAATGGGAAGCTTCGACTTCAGGCGGACATAGCCATCCTCCAGCAGGCGCTCCACAACGATTGTTCCGTCTTCATCGATCTGTTCGATTTTTCGGATCTCCGTGACGTGGGGCAGTCCCAGGTTCTCCGCCACCCCGGGACCTACCTGGCCGGTATCACCGTCGATCGCCTGCCGGCCCATGAGGATCACATCCACCTTGCCGATCTTCTTGATGCCCCGGGCAAGGGTATAGGCGGTAGCCAGGGTATCCGCCCCGGCGAAGGCCCGGTCGGACATTAGGATCGCCTCGTCCACCCCCAGGCTGATGGTCTCCCGCAGGGCGCTCTCCACCTGGGGGGGGCCCATGGAAAGGGCAATCACGCTTCCGCCGTGCTTCTCCTTCAGCCGAATTCCCTCCTCCAGCGCGTACATGTCGAAGGGATTGATGATGGACTCCACTCCCTCCCGCATAAGGGTATTGGTCTCCGGATTGATCCGCACATTGGTGGTATCCGGTACCTGTTTTATACAGACGACGATCTTCAAAACTACTCCTTCTTCTGCAGACTTTCTTTGATCAACTGAAGGCCGATGATCTCTCTCTGGATCTGATTCGTGCCTTCGTAGATCTGGGTGATCTTGGCATCCCGCATCAACTTTTCGACGGGATACTCCTTCATGTAGCCGTAACCGCCGTAGATCTGCACGGCGTCGGTGGTGACCCGCATGGCCGTGTCGGAGGCGAACACCTTGGCCATGGCGGAGACCCGGGACACGTTCTTTGCGCCGGCGTCGATGGTTCTGGCCGCGGCGTAGGTCAGGGCCCGGGCCGCTTCCACCTGAGTGGCCATGTCGGCCAGCATAAACTGAATCCCCTGGAAGGCGGATATAGGCTTGCCGAATTGCTTGCGCTCCCGGGAATAGTCCACCGCCTTGTCCAGCGCGCCTTGAGCGATTCCCAATGCCTGGGCCGCCACCCCGGGTCGGGTCTTGTCGAAGGTTTTCATGGCCACCAGGAATCCGGCCCCTTCGCGGCCGAGCAGGTTCGACTTCGGGACCTTGCAGTCGCTGAAGATCAGCTCGCGGGTGACTGAGGCCCGGATCCCCATCTTGTCCTCTTTCTTGCCGAACTCGAATCCCGGAGTATCCTTCTCCACCAGCACAGCCGAGGCGCCCCGGGGTCCCCGGGTCGGATCGGTCAGTGCGATCACCGTGTAGATGAACGCCTCCCCGCCGTTGGTGATCCACTGCTTGGTGCCGTTGAGCACGTAGTTGTCCCCCTCCGGAAAGGCCTTGGTCTTGACGGCCGCGGCGTCGCTGCCCGCTTCCGGCTCGGTCAGGGCGAAGGCGGCCAGGATCTCCCCGGCGGCCAGGCGGGGCAGGTACTTCTTCTTCTGCTCCTCGCTGCCGAAAAGCATGATCGGAATGGTACCCAAACCGGAGGCCGCGTAGGCCAGGGCGATCCCCCCGCAGGCTTTGGACAGCTCCTCAACCACCAGGGACATTTCCATGATTCCTCCGCCCAGGCCGTCGTACTCCTCGGGAATGAACACCCTGAACAGATCCGCTTTGGCCAGCAGCTCCACGATGTCCTGCGGGAAGATCCCCTTTTCGTCGTACTCCAGGGCGACCGGGGCCACCTTTTCCTTGGCGATCTTGGCGGCCAGATCTCTGATCATCTCTTGTTCTTCGGTCAGAAAGTAGTTCACTTGTGCTCCTCCGCTAATCCTTTGGTAGCCCCGTTTTAACCTCAGATCCATTCATAGGCAGGGGGCGGCGAGATTCACCTATATTAGAGAAAGGGTTTGTTTATTTCAAGACCTGGTACTCTGCCAACTGGGGTTTGCCGACTGGGCGCTGCCGACTGGACGCTGCCAACTGGGCGCTGCGGCAAGAAGGGGAGACTCCGGTAAGATTCGATCTAAAATCGCAGATCCCCGTAGATCTTGTACACCGGACCATCCCGCTCGACCCGCAGCTCCCGATCGGGAAACTCCCTGGGCAATTCCTGCCGGAGCCGCTCAACAGCCTCTTCCTCGATCTGATCGCGGATGTACTGAGGCACCCGGGTCAAGGTGACCATGCGGACCTCCACGACGTAGCCGGGTCCGCGCTTCGACCCGTATCCGGCTGAAAAACTGGCGCCGATGTTGAACAGGCCGTCGTGGGCCTTGCTGGAAGTCTTTCCGCGGGCCGGACGCGCGGGGTGCAGGGGGAATCTACGGCCGTACTCTTCCTCGAGGTAGTCGTCCACGCGGTCAAACACCCGTTTGAGCCTGCTCTCCCACTCCTCGACTTTGTAATGGCGCATCGTTTTGACTAGGGTGAGCTGATCACGCCCGCTCCACTCGGCCAAACACGCTGAAAATCACCGATGTTAAAGGTGACGAGCTTGTCCGCTCCGCTGTTCTCGGCGGCTCGGGCAATCAGGGCATCGTAGATTGCTCCCCCAACAATCCCATTCGCAGCCGCAGATCTCATTACAACCCAATAGTCCGACGAGGCCAGCTCGACGATTTGCGCTACGGATTCGAGATTCTCTCCGATAAGTCGTAGTGCCACCTCGGGTTTGATGGGAGGACGAATCGGAAGGCTAGTTAGAACGGCGAACACTTCGGCAAGGGAATGAGTGCAGAGCAGCAAGCGGAACTCCCCGGCTTTCGCTTTGGCCAACCAGGGAAGGGCCTGCCCGTGCATCGGATGGGCTTCGACCAGCCCCGCTACGATAACGGAACTATCCAACAGAATCTTCACTTGGCGTTCTTCCATCCGGATCGTTTCAGAAGGTGTTTTCTACGGGCCATTCGTTCCGCAGCGACCAAATCGCCGAGGGCTCTTCCTGCATAGACGATGACGCCCTGGCTTTGCTTTAAATACGATCCCTGGCGGAGGGGACTCAAAAGGATTGAATCCCCGCGCTCCTCCAGTGACAGCACCGTTCCCGATTCGATATCCAGATCGTCTCGCAGTTCTTTTGGGATCACGATCCGGCCAAATTTGTCGACCATTGTATTTCTGTATTTTTTCATATTGCCAATTTAATTCGAATTTTGCCAATTGTCAACACCCCGGTCTACGGTCGGCGATCCGCAGCATCCGGTACTCCAACGGATTGACCTGGCAGCAATGTGGGACTAGAATACCCGAAGAGTGATGGGAGATCCTGCGGTGTTCGACCAGTTGGTACGCGAGCTCGACGACCAGGAACGGAGAGCCCTCCTGGTTCGCATTCAGGGCTCCGTACCGGTTTACGGGCAGACGCTGCAGCCGGAGGATGAAAGCGAGTCGATCTTTGTTCCGGAAGAGGAGCTGGCGAGTTTAAACCTGCTGGAACGGATCATCCTCTTTGTCAAATCCCTTTTTTCCCACAAAGACAGGCACACCCTGCTCGAGGAACGATATCTGAAACGTCTGGCCGCCGCTATAGAGCGGGAAAATCCTGCCCTGATTTCTGTTTCCCCGGGCCGTTGTGGGGCCGGGATGCATGAGGAACTGCTCGTGCTCAGAGCGCACGCCCGCAGCCTGTACGGCCCGCTGCAGGAAGTATTGGGCCAGCGGAGAAGCGAGTTTATCGCTTTCCTGGCGCGGAACGAACTGAAAGATTTTCAGGAACGTTTGCAGGAGGAAACCGATCCGCAGGTTTTCTGGGAAAACAATCAGTTCAGCGACGAAAAACCGGTGCGCACCCTGATGCTCAAGCGATTTCAGGAGTTGATCGAGACGATCCCACCGGCCGACAGGCAACGGATCGGCAGAGACGCCGGGGCGTTCTTTGCGCTGTACAACTTGAGCCGTCATCCTTTCGAGGCTCTGCTGTCCGCATTCAAGGGAGAGGAGGCCCCGGAAGCGGAATTCGCGGAGATGAAGAAACCATTGACAGAGCTTGCCGAATGCCTGGAAACGGTTCGCATACCCCCCTCGGCGGGGGCGCTCTACGATCTGTTTCTCTTCCTCCACCAGGAACATCTGGAGGACCGGGACTTCGATCTGGAACATCAATTGATGGACGATATGAATACGACCCACTCCGCCCTGGCGGGTATCCGCCGGTTTCGCGATCGGGTCCCCCTGCACAGTCTGCTGCGTCTGATCACCCGGAATCCCCGCTACTACCCCGCTCCTCACGCCGCCGGTGCCGATTGGTTTTCCCCGTTCAAAAACTTCTGGCGCCAGTGGGTGCATCGTCGTTATTTGGAGTTCTACCACTCCCGCACACGGAGCGCTCTGATATCGGAGGCCCTGGAGTTTCTGAACAGCAGATCCCTGCCGGACATGCTAAACTATCGGGGAGACAAGTTCGGTGGGAATACTCCGGTTCGGCATGCGCTGTCCCTGTCATTTATCAAAGGATTCCTGAAAAACGTTTTCGCTCCGCTCGCCCGCTCCCTCAAGCTGATCCATCTGAACGGCGAGTTCTACAAGGAGGAAAACAGGCATGCCTTCACCGACGCCTTTCTGTACCTGATCGAGATGGAGACAAAAATCGAGGAACTCGAAGCCATGCTCGGTCCCCGGGGTGAACTGCGGGCGGCTATCCAGGAGGTCAAAGGCCAAGCCCTGGGGGAGCGGCTCCGACGGAAACGTATAGCGGATATCCTGGCTCGGGTTGACAGTCATGCCAGGACTCTGGTGGATGCCTTTCTCGAACAGATCGAAAAGCTCAAGGCCATTCTGTTCGGAGTGCTCAAGGGTCAGCCCGGAGATCGCTACGATACCCTGGTAAACCTGAACAAGATCGGGGGTCGGGAAAACAGCGATCTGCGCAAAGCCTGGAGCCGGGCTATGGAAAAGTCCGACCAGGCGATGATGCTGCTCAACAAGATCCGGGAGCTGGAAATCAATTCTTGAGCACGGTTTGACCGGCGCCTAAGCGGTAAATGCGGTCGGGGAGACCACCCCGGCCTTGTACTTCTCCCTCGACTCGTTCAAGCGGGTCTTCAGGGTCTGCAAATAGGCGCTGAAGCTCTCCGGCATTTCCTGCTCCTCCGCGTAGATCTTCTCCATGCGTTCGATCTTTTCGAGAAACTTGTCGATGCGGATCGAGAACTGCTCCTCGTATTCTTCAGTTGTGTATTCGCGCTTGAAGACTCTCTGGAACAGGGAATGCAGA
>Ga0307426_1001530_pt1 | contig 15209 bp, 11 predicted proteins | sample SalMarWE160340MG_FD_202165 | JGI IMG/M metagenome (GOLD analysis project Ga0307426, IMG submission 202165) | Salt marsh sediment microbial communities from the Plum Island Ecosystem LTER, Massachusetts, United States - WE1603-40 | ecosystem: Environmental > Aquatic > Marine > Intertidal zone >... | reverse complement strand
CCTAATTAAGGTCCCGTTCTTCGTTTGAGCCTGGTGCAGCAACCCGCAACGAATATGGTTATAGAAAATGTCTGACAGCTTGCGAGTGAAGTGAGGTTTGAAGTAATCGCTGCCTCTAAAAAATTTCCAAAACTGCCTCTGGTGATTGTCTGGCGTTTCATCTACCCCCTGGTAAAACTGATTTAGAGTTTCAACCAACAAGCAGTCCAGCGCCATAATGGAGAAGCCTGCGAATTCCCCAATATTTAAATCTTTTTCTATTAGCTCAATTGGCTCCAAAAATCTGCCAGTTATACGATCCTTGAAAATGGCGATCCGTAGATTCCAATCGTCGGACTCCATCGCGCGACGCCAATCACCCACTCGATATCTGGGAGAGATGGAGCGGTCTTCTGAAATCAGTGGAATTGATTGTCCCAAACTCTACCTCACTCTCGCGTCCAGCGTTTGAGCTGTAAGGCCGGGAAACATAACCCCGAAGCTATTCTTTGATGTTCAAAACTATTGCCAACCAAGGCCTTTAAAAAATACTGCAGCCTTTCCCGGTCCCACACAAGCGCATGGTTAGACTTTAATATTATAATAATTATGGCAGTTTATCACTATATTGCTCTTTAAAATCCGTATATATTTGTTCAACAGCATCTTTAAGAGTTTTTCCGAAATAATAATCTTGCAGTTCAGTCTGTTTCCATATTTCATTACCATCGTTATCTTGGCCATCAGAAATCTGACCGCTTACCTTAACTTCCCAGTCCTTTTCATCTGTCTCCGGCTCTCGAATTCGGAAAGCTATGTCTCCTGTAGCGCCACTATCAGAAGACATACCATTAAGAAAATCCGAAATTTCATCCAAAAATTCCTGAATATCCACTTTATTTTCAGGTACAATTGCACCCTTGTATAATAAACTCGTATTCACCTCCTTTTACTTTAACTATTAGCATTGAAGCTAATACTATTGATGAATTTACCTAAGCAGTCTAATCGCTGCGGATCAGCAGCAATCCCGGAGGCAAGCTTGCTTGCCGGAAGGGTTGACTGCTGAATCCGCTGGTTGTGAGGCGCAGCGCGGCGAGCAGCCTGCGGATGATCATCCGCAGCGATTGTCGAGGACGCGCAGCGTCCTCGACAACCAGTGATTGAGTAGTTTCTGTAAATCCTCTAAATATGGCACTTCTTGCATGTTAAATCTGCAGATTTCACGATTTTTCTAACTGTTCAACATTCCAGTCCGGATATTATAGGGAAACTTTGTTACAGTTAGGAATGTCTATTGAAAAATATTGGAGGTTTCCCCTTTTTGCCAATTCTGGGACTTTCTGACCTTTTCTCGCAATCAACCATTCTTGCATTATTGTGAAATCTTGATAAAATCCAGCATACTAAAGATAGTATTCATTATTTAAACCAATTCAGAAGCGCAACATACTTGCCACAGTGCAGGGTCACGATAGGTCGAAATCAGGTGCAGGTGCAGATTGAAAATATAAGTGTTTAATATCATAGACAAGCTGAAACAACAAGATATTGATTTTTAATGGCTGGTTTAACGGTGCTATCCAGCGTTGGCGTCTTGTGCCAATATATTGGACAGATAAACCGTTTAATTTGATTAGCTAAAAACCCGTCCAAGGGCTACCATTAAGACCTGTGATACCATGCATTCAGGTCAAGATATCATCCATAGCAAAAATCTTTGATAAGTCTGACATATGAGGTTAAGGATAAAAGTGAAATTTCGGGTCCAGGATCTAAAAGTCTAACATTATTCCAGTATCATTCAATATTTCAGCCAGCCAAAATTCAGGAATAGGATAATAATCCTTAAATTCCACCGCTCGGATATTTGATTCAACTGCTAAATTCATTTGATTATGAAACCTTAACTTTTTTATGGCGAGAATTTTGTAGAAAGGCGTTACAAATCAATAAAAAACGATGAGTTGCGACTTAGGCACGAAACACATACTTTTGGGCAAGCCAGAATGGGTTGCCTTTCCTTATGAAATCTTTAGCTACGGTCAAATATGACCGGGTGCTTCCTTGCAGATCAGCATGGCACCAGATCTGTGGGATTCGTTTCACCGCTGCCATTTCGGCGAGATGAATTTTTCTGCTGAGCACTTTTTAGGTTAGTTCCATGAAATTTTTTATTTTACTGAAGGTCACAATGGCAAATGTTCCCAGATGCGAGTTGTTGATCAAATGACATTGAATTTCATAAGTTTAATACCTGAATTTTAGATCAACCATCAGCGCACCAAGTCAATTGCGGTAACTTGATCTCAATCTTCAACGAGGGTTATCTGCGTGCAAAATTCAGGTATTAACAATCGCTGGGTTCGTGGCATGGCGGGCACCTTTGATCGAAAATTACGGCTCAACTTCACTCAGGCATTTATTGGTGTCAAGTATAATTTACTTTATTCTTTTAAACTCAAAGCACGGGATGCCTTTGGTTATGAGCTTCAGGCGGAACAGTCCACCCGATTGGGGATAGGCCTTAAGATCCTCGGTGGTCATTAAAAATCGGGCCGTGGTCACATACAACTCATCGAGGTTTTCGCCACCGAACGCGCAGGAGGTCACGTTTTTGGCAGGGATTGGATATGAGTCGATTAAACGGCCACCATCAGGGTCCCAGCGAGAGACGGCGGCACCTTCAAACAAGGCTATCCAGAGTTTGCCCTCAGCGTCGATGGTCATACCGTCGGGATAGCCCATGGACTCCGGTACATCGATAACGGGTCTGCGGTTTTCAATGTTGCCACTAGCAAGATCATAGTCGAAGGAAACAACCCGACGCTTGGGTGTATCGATGTAGTAAAGCTTGGTGTGATCAAGACTCCAGACGATTCCATTCGAATTGGTGACGCCTGCAACCATCTTTTTAACCGAATAATCGGAATCGATCCGATACAAACCGGCACGCGGTTCCGACATGTCCTCCACCACCGTACCGACCCAGAAGCGCCCGGCCGGATCGCATTTGCCATCATTGAATCGGTTGCCGGGGACATCTGTTTCGATTTCAGCTACAGTTTCCAGGCTTTCGGTTGCCGGGTCCAGCACGACCACACTTTTTTCCAGAGCGACCATCAACTTGCCATCCTGCGTTGGAACCACAGTTCCAATGCGCTGTCCTACATTGATTTGCCTTAGATCTTTTGTTTCAGGATGATAGATGTATAGCATGCACTTTTCGATGTCGACAAACAGCAGGCGTTGGCGTTTATAATCCCAGATGCATCCTTCTCCCAACATCGACGGCGTGTCGATGATCAATTCAGCTGGTTGTCCCATGGCTTTTTTCTCCCCAATTGTTTTATTGTACATTCACTGCGCAAGGTATCCGCCAGCTGCCAGCATGTAACAGCCGACTGCTTTGCAGCAAAGGAAGCACCTTTTGAGGTTGACTACCAAACCTTGGTTCACGTCAGACTCAATGAAATCTTCAGGAAGACCGCGCCGGGTGATTCCCGAAGCGATGACTGCCTTGTGAATCGGCAACCTCGACGTGGGTGATCTTAGAAGAATATGAGTAAAAAGCGAGAACGACTATCCAACCCAACAGACTGACAGGCCGGACTCCTTTCCCCGGCAAACGGCGGATTGGGGAAGCCGCAACAGGCCCCCCCACCCATCAGGATGAGCTTTACCCACGCTTGACACAGAGGGGGTCAGGGGCCGGATTGCATAGGATGATGATATTCTTGATGCGTAAAGATAGCATACATCTCAGTGGCGGTATCCAACCGCTGCAGGCCGCGCCAGAGCGTTTGGGTGCCCGGGAATCCGTCGCTTTTTCTTCCCAGGTGTCCGCCGATGCCGCCGACCATGTATATCGCCTCTGCCAAAGACGGCGGCTTATCAGGAGCAACCGGCGTTTTGTTGACATAGCAACACAGCGCTTTCCATTCGACATCCTTGAAGAACACCGTGCAAGACATTTCAGGTACCTCTCGACCCAGCATGGCCAGATGATAAATGCGCCAGGCGACAACCATGTCAACGCCAAGACATGTCTCCAGACGATCAGCGGTGCCAAGTTGACGGTCCCGAATACGGCAGCCACTTTTCAGCGTCCGATGATAAACCTCGATGCCCCAACGCCCCGTATACCATTCTACCCGCTTTTGAGCATCTTCAAAGCTTTTTACCGCCACTGTGGTCAGAAGCATCCATTCAATCGACGATTTGACCTCTTTTCCAAAAACCTGCTCAGTAACATATACCGCCCAGATCTGAATAGCGGCACCCGTGGGATAACGCTTGGGCGGCGTCAATCTTACTTCGGCAAAACGCACCTCAACCCAGGCATCGCGAGCCTTGCGCGGACCTCTGCGCGGTACATGAACTTCAAGGCAACCGGCCACATCCTGGTTGGCCATCATGTCCCACAAAAACTGCTGCTCTACTTGACGGCTGCGGGTCTTCTCGGCACGCACCAGCAGTCTGGGACCGTCAGGCTCTTTGCTCGCCTCCAAAAACAGCTCATAGATATCCGATTCACGATCTCCGATACTGATCAGCATCGTCTCAGGGCAAAGCTTCTGAATTTCAGCGACTTTCTGAAAGCTGTGCAGCCATTTTATGCTTTCCTTCTGCTCAATCGGCAAAGATTTACGTCGATAACGCTTGCCTTTGTCTTCGGGATCACGCGCCCAGCATTGCGCATCCAGTACGCCAAGCGGCGTGCCCTCCTCGGTAAAGGCCAAGGTGTCGTGAAGCAGCAATCCGACGGCACTATTTTCTGCCGTATTGATGGGTCCCAATCCTTCGGTCATCGGGTGAGCACTATAGTTGAGCGTTGTGGTATCTTGCGGGGCCAGCACCACCTGGTGTTGCTTAATCCGTTCAATGGCGGCTTCGGTATGAGCGGTCAGTACAACGTCCATGGTTACTTTCTGGTTTTGAAAAAATCGGTAAGCTCCCATCGTTCGCGCTTTGGAGCCACAGGCTTCGGGAATGTTAGCCTCAGGACAACTGTAAAAATCCTGTGCGATCGTATAAAGTCGTTGCTTCAGGCGTTCATCATACAAACGCACCGTACCAAACTCTTCCTCGGCCCAGTGCTGCGGTGTTTCCGGCCGCGGTATCTCGCCGAGTCGAATCTGCGGTTGCGCACAAAGAACCTCTTGCCACTGGCCGCAAAGCGGATATACAAAAATGTTCTTCGGTGTACCGCGCCGCCCGGCCGTCTGTCCAATATAACTCCAGTTGGCCGCTTTGTAACAGGTACCGGCAAAACGGCTCGGGTCCACAAATGTTTCCACCATTACAGGACGAACATGGTAGCGTTGTTGCCAGTCCTCAGCCAACCGGCAAAGCGCCTGCGACAACACATGCGAGGCCAGATTCTCCACCCTCACGCTTGGCAGTATCAAAAAACGGTCGTTACCCACCAAACGCTGCAGGTTGGCTCTGCGCGCCGCTTCTGTCCAGCCAATATACTGGTCGCGGCGGCTCAGCGCCCACGATGCCGAGGAAAAAGCCAACGCTCCCAGATAGCCATGGATCGAACTTTTCACAATGTATCGGATCTGAGCACCGCACAACGGACCGCTTCCAAGATAGTGGTATTGATCCAGGAGTGCAAACCAAATTTTGGATTCTTTGCAATACCGGCTGGTAATAGGATCAACCGTGATTTGTCCCAATTCTTGCAAACTACACTGCACCTCAGCTATATCCGGTTTAAGCGGGACGCTCTTAGCGTGCTTGAAACTGTATGTTTTTTCTTGCCGCGGCAAATCCACAATGCCGCGGCGATGCAATTTGGTCAGGGCTTTTCGGCAGCTCATGTCTTGCAGTCGACCGTTGGGCGAACGCCAATTCAACCATTGGCAAACCCGCCGTGATAGCTCCAGCCGCGAAAGGGATGGCTCTGAATCCACCGTCTCTTGAATGCGATCAAGAACGGATTTGGAAAAATGTTGGCCGCAAACATGCATGCAATAAGCATATCACCTTTGGCCCCCTGTGTCAAGTGTGTGCACGGATCATACCCATCAGGAGAGCGTATCCCCTGATGGGTGGGGCTGTATCTCCGTCCTATTTCTGGTGGAAGAAGTACTTCACGTTTTCCTTCGTTACGACCGTCACACCCGTGTCCGTGAGCCACGGACATTGCGGTGCGTTGGCGGCTCTCCAGTCCTTGAAAGCGGGGATTGTGTTGTGTTTGAGCCAGTAGAGATAGTAGAGGGCGACCCACTCTTCCATAACACTGTTCTGGGCCAAAGTGTACTCGATCGTCCCATCCTGGATGTAGGGCAGCATGTCGTCATCGCGATCCATCGCGCCGACCCTGATTTTCCCTGCCTTCCCGGTCTCTTTCAGGGCGCGGGCGGTGGCAGCTCCGGCCGTGGCGTCGATGCCGATGATCATATCCAGGTCCGGATGGGCCTGAATCAACTGGGTCGCGACGGTGAGTCCGTAGGCCGGGTCTGACTTCTCATCGACCTCGGCAACAATCTTGATATCCGGATAATCGGCGAACGCGTCTTTGTACCCGGCAACTCGGATCCCGTGGGCCGGGGCAGTTGTGGTCATGAAGGCGACCTTGCCCTTGCCGTTCAGCATCTTGGCCGCGATTTTGCCGCCCATCCTTCCGACCCCCCGGTTATCGGGCCCTACGAATCCATAGCGCGCACTCGGATCGTCGACGTCATGGTTGACGACCACGACGGGGATGCCTGCTTTCATGGCTCGCTTCATGGGTTCGTTCAGCGACCGGTCGTCGGCCGGAAAGACCATGATCCCGGCTGGCTTCCTCGCGATCAGCTCCTCCAGGATTTTCAACTGAGCGACAGCGTCGTATTCGACCGGTCCCAGGTACTCGGTCTTCACTCCGAGCGCCTTGCCGGCCGCTTGGAACCCTTGCTGTCCATCGAGCCAGAAGGCAATGGCCGTTACCGCGCCCAGCCAGACGTAAGTCTCCTCACTCTGGGCCCGGGCTGGGGTTGTTGCCGATAACGATAGCCCTGCCGCGCCCAGCGCCATTGCCGACCCCGCGAGGAACTGCCGCCGTGAGACTCCGCTGCCCGACTGATTTTCGACTTTCGATGTAGTAGCACTTTTCTCATTTTTGTTGCGGATTTCAGACATAGTAGATCTCCTTTCGTTTTGGTTAAACGTATCTGGGCCAACCCAGACCTCTATCGGTCCGACCCATACCTCCCACACGCCAAAGGACCCGCCCGCGAGTCCTTCACTCTTGCTTTTCGCGCTTAAACCAACCCATAGGCCAAGGCCCAGACTAACTCGTTCGCAGTCGGCGGCGCGATATCATATCTAGACTAACGGCGGTCGTAAGAATGGTCCCCGTGACCACCCCTTCCCAATAAATGGATACGCCAAACAGGGTTAAGGCGTTGGTTACCAGCGCCATGAAGATCAGCCCCAGCAGCGCCCCCGCTACGGTTCCCTCCCCTCCCGACAAACTGCACCCGCCGATAACGCAGGCGGCAATGATCCGCAACTCCACTCCGGCGAAGGCCGTCGGAACGCCGCTTGTGAGACGCGCCATCGAGATGATCCCGGCCATCGCCGAGAAGACCCCCGAGGCCACGAAGGCGAAAAACACAACCCGGTTAACGTTGATGCCGGATAGTTTAGCTGCTTTTGGACTTCCGCCCACGTAGTAAAGTTGGCGCAGCGCCCTTCCCCGGCGCAGCAAGACGTCGGCTACCAGGACCACCACCACCATTATAAGGATGGGAATCGGCACCCCTGCCAGGCTGCCTTGTCCGATCCAAGCAAAACCGATGGGAACGTTGATTACGGGGTGCCCCGAGGTGAAGCCGAGCGCGCAGCCGCGAGCGATGGCCATCATCCCGAGAGTGGCGATCAGCGGGTTGACCCCGATGCGCGTTACCACCACGCCATTGATGCCCCCGGCAGCTGCTCCGATTGCCAGACCACCCAAGACGGCTACAGGCGGAGGCATGTCGCCTTTGACCATGAACCAGGCCGTGACGATCCCGGATAGGGCCATCACAGAACCCACCGACAGATCAAAGTTACCGGAAATGAGCAGCATGGTCATGCCTACCACGACGATACCCTCCATCGAGAAGCCGCGCGCGATGGCAATGAAGTTGGCGAGACTCAGGAAATAGGGAGAGAAGATCGACATGATGACACATGTCAACAGGATCAGGACCACCATGGCCATTTCCCGTATACGAAGGATGTTGACGATTATCTCTCCTACCCGGCTTCCGATCGACCTTTGAACGGTGTCGGCGTCCGTCGACGATGCAGGCACGTCGGATCCCTTTAACGCGACAGAGGTTTCTCTAACCATTGTCGGCCCTCCGAGTTTTCTATTCATTATCGGTCCTCTCATATGCAGCTGCACCGTCGCCGCTCGCACCCAAGGCATAGGCCGCAACGCGCTCTTCGGTCGCTTGATTGCGGTCCAGCAGGGCCACGAGCCGACCCTCCCGCATGACCGCCACGCGATCGCTCATTCCCAACACCTCCGGCAACTCGGAACTGATCATGACCACCGCCGCTCCTTCTTTCGCCAGCTTGCGCAGAAGGGTGTGAATCTCCGCTTTGGCCCCCACGTCGGTGCCGCGCGTCGGTTCGTCAGCAATCAGCACCTTGGGATTACGGGCCAGCCATTTGGCAAACAGCACCTTTTGCTGGTTGCCTCCGCTCAGGCTTGAAACACGCTGCGCGACACCCCGCGCCTTGATCATCAACTTGCCGATTGCATCCCGCGCAAGCGCATCTCCCTTAGAGCCATGCATGAAGACTGGGCCGCTCAAGGCACGCAGGCAGGTGGCCGCCACATTGTCCAAGAGCGACATCTCCAGGAAGAGACCGTCCTGCTTACGATCTTCCGGGATGTAAGCAATGCCCTCATTCATTGCCTTGCGAGGATCCGTGATTTTGACGGGTCGTCCAAAAATCAGAATATTGCCTCCGGTAATGGGCTCGATGCCGAAGATGCCGCGTGCCAGCTCGGTCCGTCCGGCACCGGTGAGGCCGAACACGCCCAGCACTTTTCCCGAGCGAATGTCCAGGCTCACGTTGGTGTAACCGGGCCCGCAGAGATTCCGAACCTCCAGCACCGTATCTTCCTGGCCCCCGTTGCGCGGGGGAAACAGCTGATCCAACTCGCGCCCTACCATCATGTGCACCACGGCCTCTGGAGATGTGTCGGCCGTTCGGACAGTTCCCACCAGCTTCCCGTCTTTGAGCACGGTAATGCGGTCGGAGATGGCGAAGACTTCATCCAGCTTGTGGCTGACGTAGATGATACCGACACCGCGGTCACGCAGCATCCGCAGAACCTGCGAGAGCCGTTCGGTCTCACGTTCGCCGATTGCCGATGTCGGCTCGTCGAGGATCAGTGCGCGGGCTTGTCGCTGGATCGCGCGGGCGATTTCGACGATCTGCTGGACCGCCACACTGTACCTTCTTAAGGGAGCCCGCGGGTTGACTTTAATTCCGAAGACCTCCAGTGCGCGTTCGGTCGCCGAGAACATTTCCTCGAAGCGAACCAACCCTGCGCCGTTGACCGGCTGGGCATGAGTAAACACGTTCTCGGCGACGCTCATGTTGGGCGCAAGCGCAAGCTCCTGAAACACCGTGCTAATGCCCAATCGTTGCGCATGGTTAGGATCGCGGAGCTTGACCGGCTGGCCTTCCACGACAAGCTCCCCTCCATCGGGCGGGTACACACCCGCCATGATGAGCATCAGGGTCGACTTGCCCGCTCCGTTCTCCCCCACCAGCGCATGGATCTCTCCCGGGAGCAGCTCGAATTCGACCTGATCCAGTGCCAGGGTACCAGGGAACGCCTTGGTGATTTTGTGAGCTTTAATCAGGGCCGTCATGATTCTCCACAGGTCAAGTTTCTGTAATCACTGGATTTAATTTCACCGACGATATTTGCAAACAAAATCGCATTGCCTCACCACCCCCGCATGTCAGAACTAGGCAACCTGCGTATTGAGTTTGGTCATCCCGTATCCGAGACGGTGCGACAAGTCTTCCGCGCCGCGCCGCACCTGCGTTGCCAGCTCATCTTGCCGCCTTGCGTTCATGCGCATAATCGGAACGGATATGCTCATGGCGGCGACCATTTTGCCCTTATGGCTGTACACGGGGGCAGCGACGCAGCGGACATCCAGATTCGATTCGCAATCGTCGTAAGCAAGGCCGCGTGCCCTTATTCCCGCCATTTCATGTCGCAGTTGTTTCAAAGAGGTAATGCTTTTAGCGGTCATCCCCGGCAACCGTTCAGTGTTCTCGTAGAGCGCTGTCAATTCATCATCCGAAAGCGCCGAGAGCAGCATTTTGCCCACGGCGGTGCAATGGGCCGGCAATCGGGAACCCACAGTCGACACCAACCGTACGGTCTGAGAACTCTCCATCTTGGCGATGAACACCGCTTCGGTGCCATCGCGAATGGCCATCTGAACCGTCTCGTCGCAGGCTTCGGCAACCTTCAGCGCCACCTTTTGGCCCTCGGCTGCAAGGTCGAGCTGCAAGGCGTAGGCACTCCCCAACTCGAAGACACGAATGCCTAAGGTGAACCGGTAAGGCTGGTCCTCTACTTGCGTAAGGTAGTCGCTCGTCAGAAGTGTTCGCACCAGTTCGTGCGCGGTGGTACGCGGCAGCCCGAGACGAGCGACAATCTCAGGCACGGAAAGTGACCGCGTGCCATCCAGGAACAATTCCAAGACTTCCAGCGCCCGCCTCACCGACGTCCTGGTTCTCGTCATATTGATCCTTTGTCACTGTTACAAACACGGTTAACAATACAAGGCGGAACCGGTTCAAATCACGATTTCTGCCGTCCCGTCGCGAATCCCTATTGATCGCGCAGGTCTTCGTTGCAGTTCACGATAACCTTCACGTTGGCTCGCTTATTGACGACACACTCCTCAAAGCCCTTGCTTACCACTTCTTCCAACGAAATCCGGTTGCTGATCATCGGGGTCGGGTCAACGCGGCCATCGGCCAGCATCTGGATTGCCTGAGGAAACTCTCCGCCATTGTTCAGGATGCCTATGAGTTCCCTTTCATGGAAGACCAAATCGTTTAGATCGAAGGTGACTGGTTTCTCGAAAATGCCAACTTCAACGACACGTCCCAGCTTACGGGTTGACTGGAGCGCCATGGTCACCGTTTCCGGTTGGCCCGCCGTCTCGATTGTCAGATCAACACCATCACCGCCCGTGCGCTTTTTGACTTCGGCGACGACATCGATTTCTGTGGGATCAAGCACTTCTGCGCCCAGTTGCCTGGCTAAGGCGGCCCTCATACCCTTGCGAGCAGCCACGAAGACCTTGTGGGCACCGGAGTGCCTGAGGATCTGCCAGGTTAGCAGCCCCTGATTGCCGGCACCAATCACCAAGACGCTCTCACCGGGGGTCATGCGCCCTCGGCGCAAGGCATGGATGGCAACAGCCGTCGGCTCGCAGAACGAGGCTTTCTCCAGCGATAGCTCCGGCGGGATGTGAAAGACCCCGTCGGCCGGCATCGTCACATACTCCGCGAACACACCATCCCGTCCTAAACCGAGAAAGGCGCACTTGTCGCACAAGCTGTACTCACGGCGCTGGCACGCCCAACACGTGCCACACCAGGTAGCGGAATCGGCCGTCACGCGGTCACCGGCTTTGAATCGATCGACACCCGAACCAACCTCCGTGATTATGCCGCTGAACTCATGCCCCTGAATGAGTGGTGCCGACTTACCCGTCAGCGGATGGGGCGTAACCGGCATGAAGATGGGACCCGCTGAATATTCGTGGAGATCTGTTCCGCATACCCCGGCCCAGGCAACCTTGATCTTGACTTCACCGGAACCGGGGCTCGGGGGATCGGGGACATCGACCACCCGTGTATCCTTTCTTCCGTACCATACAGCTGCTCTCATGAGTTTTTCCTCCTTCTTTTAAGACTAATATTTCGGTATCCGGACAACTGCGCAGGACCGGCAGATGCCTCTGGAGATTTGCCAAAACCCGTCCGCCGGCGGTCTTGATCCGCGCCTCAGCAACAGGCTCAAATGCACCCGACTAGGCTATCGCGATAGGATGGATCTGCGACCCGGTCGCACCCCGAATACGAAGCGGCAGCGCAATGAACAAAAACTCATGCACGTCGTCGGTTGCCAGGCGATCCAGGTAGAGACTCTCCACATGCGTTATTCCGTGTTCCGCAATCAAGTATGTGTGGACCGGAAGGGGGGGACCGTCGGGGTCAAAGGGCCACTGTTCAACCGCCTCGGTGTCGGAGCCCACCAGAGCGATCTTGCGCTCGGCCAAATAACGCGCCCCATCGAGGTTGAGCCCCGCGCCTTTATTGGAAAACCGATCGTTGTCGGTGCGCCAGTATTTGGAAAATCCCGTGCGGATCAGCACGGCTGTGCTTGCGCCAATCTCCACGCCCTGTGACTGGACGCAGTGATCGAGATCTTTTCCGGAAATTCCATAACTGTCGGGAAGCACCTCGACACCCTGGTCGGAGGCGACATCAAGCATCACGCCGCGCAGAATGATCGGTGGAAAATTTTCTGCGCCGAGAGCCGCATAACCGTCTCTGCTCATCACGTCCCGGACCTTAACGCCTCCATACAGTTGGATCTCTCCGTCTACCCACTTACCGATATGAGACAGCGCATCAATGTGGGTACACCCGTGCATGGGAATGGTTGTGATCTCGTTGCCGACGGAGGCGGGAGCCAATTCCGGCATGTCGCCGTGCCGCACGTAAGGTGCAATCACCAGCGGCGGGTGTCCATCCCAGAAAGGAATCCCCGGTTCCAAAATCTGTTCCAGACTATAGACCTGCCCGGTCTTCACCAGCCCCAGAAGTTCAGCCGTGATCCGCGGCACCGGCATCGCTCCAAAAGGTCGAATTTCGCCGGCGCATACACCCCCGTTCTCTCGCTTTACGTCAGTTGCCATAAACCACCTCCTATCCAGGTTACGGCCCTACCGGAAAGGGGCTCAAACAGCGCCACCGTTCACCCGCCGAATGCCCGCTACCGGATGTCCGATATTTCAAACGGTGTTCGAATAATCGGATGGACGTTATCCGATTTTCCACCTCTTGTCAAGTTTTCTATTTGCATTCTTTGCGCGTCCTTTGTGGGACCAAACTATTTTTTTGTATCCAAGGGAACCCTTCTCGGGGGCAAATACATCTTCCGACATTAGATACCCAATGATATGTGTGGGGAGCTAAAGGCCGACGGCCTTTTGGCCGAAGAGGTGTCTGTGCATAATAATGAGGAGACCAGCTAATGACCAAGACACTTATTGTAGATGCGCATCATCATTTATAGGATCCGACTCGGCCCGATTATTACTGGATAGGAGCTGTCAAAACGGCTCAATGTCTATTGCAAACTTTCGCGTTTGGTCACTTAAGGTATTGAAAAATATTACCGTCGTGATATAGAATGTCGTTTGTGGAATCCCTTGATTTGGATGGATCAGATAAGGGCAGAAAGGAGATACCAAATGACAGAGAGTATTGGACAAAAATCAGCCGGTGCCGTCCTGGATGCTGCCAAACAAACCGGCATTGACATCGTTCAGGAAGGCGAGGCTATCTTCTGGCAGGGGCAATACGGCGGTCAGACCAAACCGCGGGGACCGCTGTCTGGAAAAAAAGTCGCCTGCATCGTGGGAAGCGAGTTCAGTGATTTTCAGGCCTATTATCTGGCCTCCTACATTGGGGAATTTGGCGGCGAACTCGAGTTTTTATGCGTTGACTGGGTCACTTATAAATTTACGAGGCCGAACATAAAAACCAAGGGAGTCGTTGGGATGTGGGGCTTGAGTCTGGATCCGATTCCCGTGATGGGACCGGCAAAGCATACCTGCAAAAATCTGAAGACCGCTGCTGCCCAAGATTACGATGCTGTTGTCATTTTGGGCGGTCATTCTGGCGATGTCGTCGTAACGGAAGTGGAAGTCAAAGATTTTTTAACTGCCGCCAATCGCAAGGGGGCCGTCATCGGGGGAATCGGCGCCGGTATTATGCCAATGATCCGATGCGGTATCATGGAAGGCAAAGCCTGCACCGGAAACCGGCTGGTTGATTACATGTTGAAGAAGATCGCCAGATTTGAAAATCTGCCAGTTGCCGTCGACGGCAATATTGTCACTGCCAGAGACACGGTGGATTCGCCGGCTTTTGTGCGGGCGCTGTGCAAGGCATTTGATCCGGATTTTGAGGATCCGCGTCAAGGTATCCTGACCGGCAAAAAAATGCTGGTGATTGCCGGCGAGGATTTCGAAGATATCGAGCTGGCTGTGCCGGTTATGGAGTACATTTATCGCGGCGCCGAAGTCACCCTGGCAACCTTCACGCCGGTTGTGCGTTCGCGCCCGCCGCTGGTCGGGCTGGATATCGTTCAGGGCAATTTCGGAATGTCGGTACCGTTTCAGGAAATACCCGAAAACTTCTACACTATCAAGAAACTGCTCGATGTAAGCCTGGATGATTTTGATGCCTTGCAGATTCCGGGTGCCTTCTGTCCTTACAACATTGTTGAGACCGGAACCCCGCTTGAATTTCTGAAAAAGGCCGATGCGGCCGGTAAAATTTTAACCTATATCTGCCATGGTTCCATTCCGGTGGCAGCGGCCGACCTGATCGCAGGAAAAAAAGTGACCGGATGGCAGGCCTCGCGTGACTCAGTGGTTATCATGGGCGGTGAGTTCAGCGATAAGTGGGCCGCGGTCGTTGACGGCCGGCACGTTTCCGGCCGAACACCGCCTGAAATACCAGAGTATGTTGATGCCGTTACGGTTGCGCTGCTCAGCTGATAGTGCGTGCAAGATTGCCTTTTCTTTTAACTAAGTTGAGCGATTATAATATGAAGATTGGAACAATTGACCGTTCTGTGCGGGCGAGGCTAAACCTCGCCCCTACCCAAAAGATTAAGAAACGTATCGTGGGGACAAACCCTTGCAGGGACCCCTCAAGGGTGACTACGACACCAACGCAATTCCCTTCTTTGCTGTCAATCTAATCTGGAAATTTTGATTTAAGTTTTGATTAGTAAAAGATATCCACAACTTTTCAATTTTGTGGATTTTAAAGAATAGCGTTTTATCAATAGTTGCGCTATACCGCAAACCCGATGCAGCCATGATACCCCGGCATAGATGAAAGTATCAACAACTTTATAACCGAAAGCAATTATTGATAAAATGATGAACTGT
>Ga0307426_1001525_pt1 | contig 15249 bp, 9 predicted proteins | sample SalMarWE160340MG_FD_202165 | JGI IMG/M metagenome (GOLD analysis project Ga0307426, IMG submission 202165) | Salt marsh sediment microbial communities from the Plum Island Ecosystem LTER, Massachusetts, United States - WE1603-40 | ecosystem: Environmental > Aquatic > Marine > Intertidal zone >... | reverse complement strand
TAGAAGCGGGATTTCCGGAGGTCAAGCGGAAAAGGTCTATAGTCGCAGAAGACCGTCGCTCTTTCCGGAGCATCTTGATCGCCTCTCTTCAGTCAATTCCCCTGCCGACGATCCCCGCCTTCCTCTGGCTGCGGTTTTGCCGAATGGCATTTATGATCCCAGCGGGTCCTGGCAGCCTGATTATATTTATTAAGGGAAAGGATGAAAAACAGTATCGGGTTGTCCCCCAATTGCGCTTTCTGAAAACCTTAATATGCGGGGGCGGTGCAGTAGTTCCGGCTACTCTCCGGTGTATTCATCGTCCTGCTCCGGATCAGTTCCCCGGCTTTTCTGTTTCAACCTGCCCCGTGAATAGATTGGCACTCCGGAAGTTTGTGAGATTCCGTGATATGACTTAGTTGTTGTATATCCCGCATTCTATATCCTCCATATCGTTGACATCTACACGCCTCTATTCTATTCTAGAGAGTCGTGCAAAATGCAACTCAAGCATTGAGCACAAGTCTTTAAACCAAAGGAGGGTACTTATGAAAAAGGTACTCATGGTCCTGCTGGCGTTGTTACTAACAGCAGGAATCGCCCTTGCTTCTCCCGGAGTTGAACAGCCCGGAAAGACCCTGGTATTCGGCAGCAGCGGAGATGCGGTCCGATTGGATCCCGCCGATGTCACAGACGGCGAGTCGATTCAGCGGATGGACAACATCTTCGAAGGTCTCGTTGAATATGAAACGGGGTCCACCGAGATTAAGCCCTGCCTGGCCGAGTCCTGGACAACCTCGGCAGATGGAACGGAGATCACTTTCAAGCTCCGCCGGGGAGTGAAGTTCCACGACGGCACTGATTTCAACGCCGATGCAGTGGTCTTTTCCTTTGCCCGACAATACGACCAGGAGCACTGGTTTCACGGGTACGGCGAGTGGGCGTACTGGGGCTACATGTTCGGCGATGTGGACAGAATGGAAAAGATCGACGACTACACGGTCAGGCTGGTTATGAAGGCGCCGAACTCTTCGATCATGACCAGTCTGGCGATGTTCACTGTGGCCAGTGTGAGCCCGGCCAATGCTGAAAAATACAAGGAAGACATGTTCCGTCATCCGGTGGGCACCGGACCCTTCAAGTTCGTCGAATGGGTCAAGGATGACCACATCACCCTGGCGAGGAACGAGAATTATTGGAGGGATCCCGCGCAGCTGGATCAGTTGATCTTCAAGGTGATACCCGATACCTCGGCCCGTCTGCTGGCCCTGGAAGTGGGGGAGATCCAAGGCATGGAGTATCCCGATCCGAATGATTTCGACAGGATCCGCGACAATCCCGATCTAGTTTTGAGAAGCGAGCCCGGGATGAACATAGGCTACATGGCCATGAATACGGGCTACGGATACATCGACGACAATGGGAACGGTGTCCGGGATCCCGGCGAAGGACCGGACAAGACTCCTGGCTATCTTGAACCCCTGACTAAAGTAAAAGTGCGCCAGGCTATCAACTACGCTATTGACAAGAAATCGATCGTCGACAACCTGTACCTGGGAACCGCTTCAGTGGCCAAGAACGGTATGCCCCCCTTTATGCTGGGCTACAACGATGCTATCCAAGATTACGAGTACGATCCGGCCAAGGCGAAGCAACTTCTGGCCGAAGCCGGCTACCCCAATGGATTCAAGGTTCAGCTGCATGTAATGCCGGTTTCCAGGCCGTACATGTTTGATCCCCCCAAGATCGGCGAGGCAATCCAGAGCTATCTCGGAGCCGTGGGTATCGATGTGAGTATCTACCAGGTCGACTGGGGTACTTATCTGCAGGAGACCGAGTCGGGGATGCATAATATGTGTCTGCTCGGCTGGACCGGTGATAACGGCGATCCGGACAACTTCATGAATGTTCTCTATGGTCCGAATGCGGCCAACATTGGAGCCGCCGGCAACTACGCGTTCATCATGCGTCCAGAGCTGCAGGAAGAGCTGACTGCCGCCGTGAGAACCTACGACGTCGAAGAACGGGCCAGGCACTATAAACGAGCCCAGGAGATGATCCACGAAGATGCCGGCTGGGTCTTCATCGCCCATGCAAACCAGAACCTGGCATTCAGGAAAAACGTGAAGGGATATGTGCTGCATCCTACCTCCCGGAAATTCTTCTATCCGGTAACTCTGGAGTAGACGGATATCTCTTGCAACTCTCTTTGACTCAGACCTCAAGGGAGGGGTGATTCTCACCCCTCCCTTGCTATACGGAATCGTCAAATAGCTGGAGCAGGAAGCTTGTAATGGGATGGTACATTTTTAAACGACTGGTGATGATGATTCCCGTGTTGCTCGGGGCTTCCATCATCGCCTTTTCCCTGATTCATCTGGCTCCGGGGGATCCGGCTCGGACCATCGCAGGGGAGCACGCCACGATACAAACCCTGGAACGGATTCGGGAAAAATACGGACTGAATGATCCCCTTCCTGTTCAGTATTGGATCTGGCTCAAACAGGCGATGCGAGGGGATTTGGGGCGTTCCATCGTGTCTAACGAGCAGGTCACCACTGAAATCCTGGAACGGTTTCCAAACACCGTAGAATTAACCCTCTGCGCCATGATCCTGGCCATCGGTGTCGGCTCGGTAGCCGGGATCGTGTCTGCGTCCAAGCAGTACTCAGCCCTGGACTACGCGACAATGGGAGTGGCCCTGTTCGGCGTCTCTATGCCCGTGTTCTGGTTGGGCATCATGTTGATGATGATATTCGGGGTTTTCCTGCGCTGGTTGCCGATCAGCGGCCGTATAGATACGCTCATTCCTTTCACCAGGATAACAGGATTCTACATATTGGACTGCATCATTACCCTGAACTTTCGGGCACTGATCAGTTCGATCCGTTATCTGATTCTTCCCTCTGTAGCTCTGGGTACGATCCCCATGGCTACGGTTGCCAGGGTCACCAGATCCAGCATGCTCGAGGTATTGCGGCAGGATTATATCAGGACGGAGCGGGCAAAGGGATTGTCTGAACGGCTGGTCATCTACCGGCATGCAGTTCGCAACGCCATGATCCCGGTAGTGACGGTCATTGCCCTGAACTTCGGTTTGCTACTAGCCGGAGCCTTGCTCACGGAAACCGTATTTGCCTGGCCCGGCATCGGCAGATACGTGGTAAAGGCGGTCGGCATGAGGGACTATCCGGTTGTCCAGGGGTGCGTCATGTTCTTTGCCCTGATTTTTGTTGTCGTCAATTTGGTCGCCGATGTGCTGTACGTGTACATCGATCCCCGCATCAAGTACAAGTAGGAGCGAACTGCAGGTGGAACAGAAGCCGACAAAACAAGCAGGACAGCTCTTTCGCAGACTCCGGGAGAACAAATCGGCAATGTTCGGTTTCGGAATTCTGGTGGTCCTCGTACTGAGTGCGCTGTTGGCGGGAATTATTGCGCCCAACGATCCGAATCCATCTCCCCCCCAACTCGAGTTCAAATTGAAGCCGGGCTTTTGGAGTGACGAGGGGGTAAAAGGCATGCCTCTGGGTACCGACGCCTTGGGTCGATGCGTTCTCAGCCGGATTATATATGGCGCGCGAGTCAGCCTGAGCGCCGGATTCGTTGCGGTGACCATCGCAATGGTTCTGGGTATCCTATTCGGCACAATCGCCGGCTATTTCGGCGGGTGGGTCGATTCCCTGATCATGAGATTCGTGGACATAATGTTTGCCTTTCCAGCTCTCCTGCTGGCGATCGTAATCGTAGCGGTTATCGGACAGGGATTGGATAAAGCCATGATTGCGATAGGAGTGGTTTATACACCTCAAATGGCGAGAATCATCAGAAGTTCCGTCCTGTACATCAAAGAAATGGAATATATCGAGTTTCAGAAAGCAGTAGGATCCTCGAATCTTAGAATTATATTCCGTCACGTTATTCCCAACAGCGTTGCGCCCGTCATTGTCTACGGAACTCTGATGCTGGCTACGGCGATTCTTGATGCAGCGGCTCTCGGATTTTTGGGGCTGGGTGCCCAGCCTCCTACACCCGAGTGGGGAGCGATGCTTTCCAAAAGCTACAACTACATCGTTGGAGGCGCCTGGTGGGCCGCAACGTTTCCCGGACTCGCCATTCTCTTGTCCGTGCTTGGATTGAATCTCCTAGGAGACGGCCTTCGGGATACGCTGGATCCCCGGCTGAAGACCTGAAGATCCTATGCAAGAGCTACTGAAGATCGAAGATTTGAGGACCCACTTCTTTACCCATGACGGCACGGTCAAAGCGGTGGACGGCGTGAGCCTGCAGATCAATCGTGGAGAAACCCTGGGAATCGTAGGCGAGTCGGGATGCGGTAAAAGCGTCACTGCTCTTTCGATTATGAGGCTGATCGCCGATCCACCAGGTAAAATTGTGGGCGGAAAGGTACTGTTTGAAGGAAAGAACCTGTTGGATTTGGATGATAGGAAAATGCGAGACGTCAGGGGCAAGAAAATATCGATGATTTTTCAAGAACCCATGACCTCTCTCGATCCAGTATTTACGATCGGGCAAGAGATTATTGAAACACTCCAGATTCATCAGAATCTCGGCAAAAAAGAAGCACGTCAACGAACGATTGAGGTCTTGTCTACCGTTGGTATTCCCGATGCGGACAAGAGAGTTGACAACTACCCACATGAGCTGTCCGGAGGTATGCGGCAAAGAGCCATGATTGCCATGGCTTTGGCTTGCAATCCCGTGTTGCTCATTGCCGACGAACCAACTACAGCGTTGGACGTGACGATCCAAGCCCAGATTCTCCAGTTGATCAATGATTTGAAGACCGAGTTTAATACTTCCGTCCTCCTTATTACCCACGACCTGGGGGTCATAGCGGAAATGTCGGAGTACGTCGCCGTCATGTACTGCGGCCACATAGTTGAATACGCCGATGTGCACACACTGTTCGAAGACCCCCTCCACCCGTATACAAAAGGTCTATACAAATCCATACCAAGGTTGGATGTTGAAACGAAACGACTCGATACAATCACTGGTATGGTGCCGAACCTGATTGACTTACCGCCTGGATGTCCATACCAGAATCGCTGTGAGTTCTGTTTCGACACCTGTCTGAAAGAAATGCCTGCGCTGCTTTCCGTTAGCGATCAACACCTTGTGAAATGCCATCTGTACAGAGGAAAATGAACCGTGGGGAATCTGATAGAAGTTAAGAACCTCAAGAAATGGTTCTGGGCCGGGAGTGTAATCGGCGGACGAAAGCAAGCTGTTCGTGCCGTGGATGATGTCAGTTTTTCCATAGCTCGCAGGGAAATACTTGGTTTGGTAGGAGAATCGGGCTGCGGAAAGACTACATGCGGAAAGGTGATCTTGAGAATACACGAACCTACCTCAGGCAGGGTTTTCTACGACAACGAGGATATTACCCACATCAAACGCAGGGACTTAATTCGAATAAAAAAGAAGATGATGATAATCTACCAGGATCCTTTTGGTTCCCTGGATCCAAGAATGACGATCGGCAGCGCAATTGCCGAGCCGATGGAGGTTCACAAGACGCTTGCCAAAGGCGAACAACGAAAGAAAGTGATGGATTTGATGGCAAAGGTAGGGTTGTCCTCCGACCAGATAAATCGCTATCCTCACGAGTTCAGCGGCGGCCAGCGCCAGCGTATCGGCATAGCCAGAGCGCTGGCTACCAACCCCGAGTTCGTTGTGGCCGACGAGTCCGTATCCGCTTTGGATGTTTCAATTCAAGCCCAGATAATAAACCTCCTCAAAGACCTGCAGGAGGAGTTCGGTCTTACCATGTTGTTTATTGCTCACGATTTGAGTGTGATCAAACACATCAGCGACCGAGTAGCTGTCATGTACCTGGGTAAGCTTGTTGAAACCGCACCGAAAGCGGCACTGTTTTCCGATCCCAAGCACCCATACACTGTAGCGCTGTTATCGGCGATTCCTATTCCGGATCCAAAAAAACGGAAGAGAGGGCAAATACTCATGGGCGATGTTCCGAGTCCCGTCAATCCACCGCCCGGCTGCCGTTTTCACACGCGCTGTCAACATGTAATGCCCATCTGCAAAGAAGCAGAACCGGCGATAATCGATCTAAACGATTCCCACCGAGTAGCGTGTTACTTGTACAAATAATAAATGAGAACTAGACCTTAACCACCTTGCCGCTGCGCAGACAGCGGGTGCAGACCTTGAGGGTGGTGTGGGTCTTGCCGACAACGGTCCTGACCTTGTGGATGTTGGGCTTCCACACGCGACGGGTCTTGTTGTGGGCGTGGCTGACGTTGTTGCCCGTAACTGTTTGTTTTCCGCAGATATCACACTTGCGTGCCATTGTACGTTTTCCTTCTATACTATGCTGAATTATCGGTTTCTATGGTCGAACAGTTGCCCAATGTAACAAAATCTTCCCGTCGTGTAAAGCGTGATGCACGTGCTTTTTTCTTGCGGCTGGATGCCAAGGGAGCATCCGCCTCAATCTGCGCTGCTCGTACTGATTTTGCGGAAGATCAGGACCAGGGCGGCCTGGGCCGCAGCAGCGGCCGCCACCACGGTGCAGGCGAACACCAGCACCCGCGCGAACCCGCCGCTCTGGTAGAGAATGCCCCCGATAGCCGAACCGGCGACCATGCCCGCGGTCAGCAGGCCCTCATGAACAGCCATGCGGGTCGACCGCCGGCTGCTACCGCTGACGCCGTGGAACAGGCTGTTGTTGTAGCTCAAGGCGAACAGGAGGCCGAACAGGGCCATGGCCAGGGAGAAGCCGAAGAAGGTGCGCAGAGCGATCATCAGTGCCACCACCGCGATGATTAATCCCTGACCCAGGACCATCAGCCGGGATTTGTAATGCCAGAATGAGAACCGGGACAGGATGATGAAGCCGAGGGTCGAGAACAGGGCGCGGAAAAGAATCAGCAAACCTATCCGCGTTTCCGAAAGTCCGATCTCCTCCCGCAGGTACAAAAGGAAGGCGCTCATGGTGATTCCCAGGACCACGTAGGAGGCGCACAGGCCGATCCAGGCCGGGTAGCGCAGAGGGGTACTGCGATCTTCGAGCGCTTCTTCGCCCCTGCGCAGCGGCTCTCTCTGTCGATCCTGCCGGATTCCCGGAACGACGAAAGAGGCGGTGAGGACGGTCAGGCAGACGGCCGCCATGATGACCGCGGCCGCCCTGAAGGGTACGCCGATGCCCATCTGCAGCAGGAAACCCGCTATAGCCGGAGCGATGATGTTTCCCCCGCTCCAGGAGAGATTGAAACCGCCCAGTGTGGTGTTGAGCACCCGTTCCTCCTTCCCGAAGGAGAGCCAGCCCATCAGGGGCGGCCAGAACAGGGACAGGGAGAAGCCGAACAGCCCGTAGAGGACAAAGAGCAGGGGCAGAGAGCCTGCCAGAAGCATGCCCGCCAGCAGGACCCCCGAGGCGGCGGTTGCCAGGATCAGGGAGTGCCTGGGCAAAAGGAGCCGGTACAACGGCCGAAACAGGAAACAGCCGCTGAAGTAGCAAAGGTAGGGAAGGGCGGCCAGCCAGCCGATCAGGGATGAGGATGCCTGAAACACGTCCCTGGCGTAGAAGATCATGCTGAAGGTCGTTACGATCAGCGCCGTATAGAAGACCAGAGTGATCGGCAGAAGCAGGGCCGATTTATGGGATTTACGGCCTCTCATCGGCTGCCCGGCGGGGAGAAGCGCTTCATCCCCTCGGCCACCTTGCGCACCAGGTAGGGGCGCAGCTGCGCCAGGGTGATGATATCATCGATCGATCCTACTTCCCGAGCCCGCTCCACCGAGTGGATCGAATCGAACTGTTGTGCCAAGGCGCTCTGCTTTTCCGCATACACCTTTTGATACAGCTCGTCGAACTCTTTTCGATAGCGGGCGCCGCCGGAGCCGAGCTGCATTCTGGCTTTCTCGACCCGGGGATCTTGATTCGTTTCCTTCGAGACCATGCGGGGGAAGACCACCGCCGCGGCCGGGGCTCCTCCGATGACCGAGGCGAAGGCCCCCTCCAGAGACACGGCGTGAAGGTTTTCGTTCAGGGCTTTGGAGAAAACAACGTAGGCGCCGCCGTGGTAGCGGGCGGTGACCACGAAGACGATAGGACCCTGGAAGTTGACGACGGCCCGCCCGATTTCCGCGCCGTACTCCAGCTGCAGTTTGCGCAGGGATTCCGGGGAACCGTCGAATCCCGAGAGATTGGCCAATATAACCAGGGGGAGCGCGCCGCTGAAAACATTGATCGCTCTGGCGAGCTTCTTCGAAGATAGCGGGAAGAGGGTGCCTCCGCTCCAGGCCTCCGGTCCGTCATGGGGGGTCTCCCCGATTCGAGCTAGAGGCTGGCTCTCGATGCCGAGGAGGCCGATCGACTGTCCGCCGATACGGGCTTCCCAGACGATGGCGATCTCGGCATCTTTCATTTCCGACCAGCGTTCGAACACGGGCGAGTCCCGGTCCACAACCGCCCCCATCAGCTGACGCATGTCGAAGGGCTTCTTGCGCTCAGGGTTGAGGGAGCCGGAAAAGATGTCTCCGATCGTGGAGAACCCTTGGCCTAGATTGTCCTGATAGGGATCGCTGCTCACATTGCGCTCCAGCGGGTCGGAGGTCTGCACCTTGGGAGGATAGGCCGAGTCTCCCGAACGGTAGGACAGCTGGTAGTGTAGAAACAGGGTCATGTAGGCCTCGTACAGATCCTTGACCCTCACCTGGGCCTGTCCATTGGGACCCATGATTTTCTCCGCGCCCCCGATGCCAACGTTGTCCTCCGCGGAAACGCTTCCGGAAAAATCCAGGGCCTTTTTCCCGGTCAGAAGCATAGCGGCGTCCTCGGTCATGATGAGCAGGCCGCGGGTATGCATCAGCATGGTCGCCTCCGCATTCCAGTAGGACTGGGCGCCGATGTTGATGCCGGCCACGATGATGTTGATCTCGCCTCCTTTTTGCGTGAAGCTGATAATCCGCCGCAGGACCCGGGCGGTCCAGTCGAGGTTCTCCGTTCCGCTGTCCATCTTTATGCGGGCACCTGCGCTCACCGGCAGCCACTCCACCGGCAGTCCCTGGCTTTCCGCCAGATCAAGGGCGGCGATGACCCGGCGGCACTCGGCCTCGGACAGGGATCCCATATCTGAAGTGGGATCTGCCAGCAGCAGAACCCGGTCCATGCCCTCCGGCCTGAACTCCGGATAGTTGGTGATGATCCCGAAGATCGTGTTGCTCGTATTTTCACCCGCGGGTCGTCCCTTTACAGAGAAGGTGCTCTGACGGCCGGTACGCTTGTTGATCGAGATGTCGAATTCCTCGAACTCGCCGCGGGGGAAGGGCTGCTTGACCGGGACCCCGGGGCGGGTGATCATCTTCACGATCTCGTAGGGATACAAAACTCCCCGCTGCCGGGCCCGGACAACCTTGGCCACGTAGGTGTCCATGGGCAGCAGTGGGTCGTCGGAGGGGGTGCGGCCCCGGACCGTGAAGCTTGTACCCGAGATGTTCTCGAAGATCAGTTCCACCTCTTCAACCGTGGTGCCTGCGGCGGAGCCGGTGGTGGTCCCGGTGCTGCCGGCCCGGGGACGTCGGGAGTAAAGTACGATCCGCTCCAGACCGAGGTCCACGGTTCTGGCGGCCAGGCGGGCGGCATAGTCCCTGTTCTGCTCCAGTGTCGTGTTCAGCACCGTATGGACGTGGATGATGATCCGGTTCCAGTACAGCCTGCGCGGGCGCCGGGCCTGCTCGGCCCGCATCGCGTACACAGCCTCCATGAACCCGTCTTCCAGGGCAACCATACGCTGTATGCGGTTACGCTCGTCGAACTGTACCCGGGCGGAGGGCACTTCGACCAGAGCGAACAGACGCTCGTCCTTCGGATTGTCCTTGCTGTGAAGATAGAGCAGGTGGACCCATTCGCTGGAGTACAGCAGCTGCTTTTCGAAGTTCCCCAGGCGATAGACCCGCAGCTCTCTCCAAATACGGGGGTTGAATCCCCGCCTGTCCGTGTCCTCCAGCCACGAACGGTCTGTGCCGTGGTGGAAGGTGTAGAACCGGTCCTCCCCGTCCGGGTACAGCACACCCAGGGCGAACCAGGGCACGGGCAGCTCGGTTTCCGTCAGTACCTTCAGGAACCCTGCCTCGTGCTTCTTCCCTTCCTCCTCGGGCGATTTGTCCAATGGAACCAGGACGATCACCTCCGGACCGTCCCCGTCGGCGTTCAACTCCGTGTCCGACAGCGCCCCTTTCAAATCGGAAAGCAGGCCTTGGAGAGCACTCGGTTGGACAACGGCCACGATCGACAGGAAATCCTGCTCCCCCCGTCTGCTGCGGCAGCGGAAGACCGGGGCGCCGGGCAAGCCAAGGATTTCACCCTCCAGACACTCCCGATCCCTGGTGAATCTTCGACTCAGGATTTCCAACGCCGCCTGCCGCCGGTAGGGTTCCTCATCCAGCCCCCGCAGGGCCAGATCGTAAAGCAGGTGGTGACCGGTGCCAACCAGATTTTCTTTCAAGCGGTTGACGATTCTTGGTTCCCCCCGGTAGCGGTCCAGAAGTTCGAATATCTTGCCGACCTTCTCCCGCTTTTCACTGCTCCAGGACTGCAGCAGGGCACGGTCGGCAACCTGATAGCGGGTTTGGATGGCCGCGTCGCTCAGGGAAGGATTCTGCAACTGACTGAGATAGGCGACTTCGTCCAGACGGTCGGAGATGGACCTTTTAAGCTCTCTGGGAAGGGGCAGCTGTTGGAGGGCAAAGAGCGAATCCTGGATCATTGCCTGTTTGCTCTTCAGGGCGGCATGGGATTTGTAGATGCGCAGCAGGGCGTCGTTTTCCTCCTCCACCTGGGCTTCGGACGGCAGGTACCAGCGTAGAGCTTGCCTCAGGCTGCTCAAGAATCGTTCCGGCAGACCCTTGCCCCTGTCGATCTTCCGTCTGAAATAGTGGGAGAGGAGCTCCTGGTAGGTGGCCGGCCGGGTCAGCTGTTCCGCCTCTACCGGGTGGCTGAAGAACAGGCGTTCTACGGCCAGGAAGATCTCGACGCCGGTAAACAGCAGCCTGGCCAATTCTTCTCTCTGTCCCGGGTCCTCCCGGCCCGCGGACAGAAGCTCCTCCAGGAACGTGTCGCTGGAGCGGGTGGGGTCGTAGCCTAGAAGCAAGGCCAGGTACTCCCGATGGAGGCGTTCGAAGGTCTCCTCTGCGCTGTCCGGTTCTTCGTTCTGAAACAACCGGGGACTGTCAGAGGCCTGGTCGGCTCCCCGGACCGCCTGTTCGTCCGCAGAGGGCAGAGATTCCATGCGCAGCAGGGGTTGTCCGGCTGCAACCTGTTCGCCGGTGCGTATCAGGATTTCCTTTACTACCCCCGCTTGCGGTGCGCTGACGATCATCTCCATCTTCATGGCTTCCAGAACCAGAAGAACCTCGCCCTTCTCCACCTCCCGATCTACTTTGGTCTGGACGGAGAGGACCAGGGCCGGGGAGGGGGCGCGGACCAGCCCACCGGATTCCAACTCTATTGTGTAGGGTACACCGTTCACTTCCACCTGCAGCGTGTCTCCCCTCCTGACGGTCTGGATGTGGTAGCGGCGGCGTTTGTGCTGAAGCAGTGCATCCTGCACTCTAGGTCTATACTCTACAGAGATCACCCGTTCGTCCACCTGCAGATGGTAGCGGTGCGCAGCCACCGTGCTGATCAGCAGGGTGACGCCCTGACCGACGGCCGACAGATTGATCTTCTGCGGTTCTGACACGCTGATATGCCGGGGGTATCCCCCCGAAGACAACTGCTGTTGGAAGTTGGACAGCTCCACCTGGTAGGTCAGGCGGTACTGCTCGATCCCCGCGGCCAGGACGGCGATCTCCCAGTGTTGCCTGTCGATCAGCTGAGTTCGGGATTGTACGAGCTCCTCCATGAAACGGGTATGAACCCCCCCGGTTTTGATGGCCGGTAGACCGAGCAGATCCTTCACGAACGCCCTGTTGCTCGTGCCGCCTTCGATCTTCAGCTGAAGCTCCTGCAGCGCCCGCTGGAGCCGAGCCAGGGCCAGCGAACGATCCGGAGCTGAGGCGATGATCTTGGCGATCATGGAATCGAACTCCGGCGGGATCGAATTGCCCTCCTCGATTCCCGAATCGACCCGTATGCCCGGACCGGCGGGCAGACGCAGGCGCAACACCCGCCCCGGAGCCGGAGTGAAATCCCGCTCCGGATCTTCGGCGTTCAGACGAACCTCGACAGCAACGTTGTGGCGGGAGGGTTTGTTCTCAGGTATTTCCTTTCCAAAGGCCACGTCGATCTGTCCCTGCACCAGATCCACTCCGTAGGCTTCTTCGGTAATGGGATGTTCCACCTGCAGGCGGGTGTTGACCTCCATGAAGTAATATTCGGATCGGTTCAGATCGTAGAGAAACTCCACGGTTCCGGCGCTCTCGTAGCCGGAAGCCCGGATGAGGGCAGCGGCGCAATCCTCCATGGCTGTCAGAAGCTCTTCGGACAGTCCCGGGGGAGGGGTTTCTTCGATGATCTTCTGATTCTTGCGCTGAACCGAACAGTCACGAACGCCGAAGGTGAGAACGTTTCCCCGCCGGTCCGCCAGGGCCTGGACCTCCAGATGGCGAGCCCTCTCGACCAGCCGCTCGATGAACAGGCGACCTTCTCCGGTGATCCGGCGCGCCTCCTCAAATGCGGAGTGAAATTGTCCGGAAAGCTCCTCCCGTGCCCTCACCGGCCGGATTCCCCGCCCGCCCCCTGTGGCCGCTGCCTTGATGATGCAGGGATAGCCGATCCTGTCCGCCTCCTCGGCGGCTCTCCGTACGCTTTCCACCGGTTCCCCGCTCCAGGGGAGGATCGGGACACCGCTTCGCTCGGCCAGATCCTTGGCCGCGATCTTGTCGCCCAGAAGGGCCATGGAGCGGGCCGAAGGGCCTAGAAACACTATTCCCCGCTCTTCCAGGAGTTGTACGAAGGCGGCGTCTTCGGATAAAAAGCCCCAGCCCGCCCAGACGGCGCTGCAGCCGCCGTTTTCCAGAACCTCGAGCATCAGCTCCCTGTCCAGGTAGGGAGGGGAGGATCGCCGCGTGTCCCGGCGAAACCGGGACAGGGGGAAGGCCAGATGAGCCCCCTCAACGAAGGGGGCCTCCTCCTCCGCATCCACGTAGAAGGCCGCCGCCTCCAGGCGGGTGCCCTGAAAGGCGTTGTAGTCCCGTACGGCCCGGACAAAGCGAAAGGCCGCCTCGCCCCGATTGAGGATTCCGATCCGGGCGTCAGATTCGAGCAGGGGTCTTTCCATCTTGTTTGTCCTTCGCGGTAAGTCGAAAGACTACCGCTTCGGCGGAAGGCCGGTCAAGGGCCAGTGGCGGCGACCGGAGCGCTCGATTGACCGGCTGCGGCGGGGATGGTACCTTTTCAAAAGATCAATGGGAGATCGGAAATGAGAAACGAGGAGTTACTGGATCAAGTCGGGCAGCTGCTGGATTCTCAAAGGGTCGGTGTTCTGGCCACCCGCTACAGAAACACGCCGCACCAGAGCCTGATCGCCTATATCCTCTCGGAGAGCCTGCGGGATATCTTCTTCGTTACGCCGAAATATACCCGGAAGGTGGAAGCCATGGCGTCGGATCCCCGAGTGGCGCTTACAGTTGACAATCGGCAGAACCTGGAGAGAGACTTCGATTCCTGTATTGCCGTTACGGCCAAGGGCACTGTGGAGGAGCTTCCTCAAAACCCGCGACCTCCCTTCCTCTCGCGGTATTTGAAAAAGCATCCCTATCTGGAGGAGTTCGCGACCTCCCCATCCTGCTGCTACTATCGGATCCGGGTTCAGAGCTACAACCTGGTCAGAGGCTTTCAAAGGGTGGAGGAGCTGATTCTGGACTGACCTTCCGCCCGGGTCTTCGGGACCACATTCTCCTGGGGAGCCTGGAGCCGTTTGCGCTCTGAGGTGATCATATGTTCTACCGTCTCCCCATGCTGCCCTCTCCCCAGTACATGGTGCGGAACACCTCGGCCTGCCGGCTATAGCCGCCATGGTCACCGCGGAAGTATATTTTGTGTACGTGCATGGATTTCTTCCAGTGTCCCGGGAAGAGGCGCTCCAGCGGGGATGGCGGGAGCTCGACTTTGTCCTCATCACCGGTGATGCTTATGTGGATCACCCCTCCTTCGGTGCCGCCCTGATCACCCGCCTCCTGGAGAGCCGGGGCTATCGGATCGGGGTGATCGCCCAGCCGAATTGGCGGACGCAGGAGAGTTTCCGCCGCCTGGGTCCTCCCCGTCTGGCCTTCCTGGTTACCGCGGGGAACGTCGACTCCATGGTCAATCATTTCTCATCCTTCCGGCATCGACGCAAGCGGGATGTGTATTCTCCCGGCGGCGCGGTGGGGCGGCGTCCCGATCGGGCCCTCCTGGTGTACGCCAACGGCGTCCGCCAGGTGTATCCGAAGGTTCCCGTTGTCATCGGCGGTTTGGAGGCTTCGCTGCGGCGGTTTGCTCACTACGATTACTGGTCCGACACCGTCAGGCGCTCCGTCCTCCTGGACGCCAAGGCCGATCTGCTGGTCTACGGCATGGGGGAGCACCCGATTCTGGAAATAGCCGAGCAGCTGTCCCGGGGTGTTCCCGTCCGGGAAATCACCGCGGTGCGGGGAACGGTGTTCCGGCGGGCTGCCGCCGGGAAGCCCGAAGACGCCCTGGTCCTTCCTCCCTTCGAGCAGGTGCGAGCCGACCGTCGGCTTTTCGCTGAGAGCTTCCTCATCCAGTACGAGAACTCCGATCCTTTCAGCGGCCGGAGGCTGGCCGAGCCGTCCTCTGGCAGCTGGGTGGTGCAGAATCCGCCTGCCCTGCCTTTGAGCGGGCCGGAGCTGGATGAGCTCTACGAGCTGCCCTACACGGGGGACCCCCACCCGATGTACGACCCCGAAGGTGGTGTCCCGGCGGCGCAGGAGGTTCGCTTCAGCCTGGTGAGCGCCCGCGGATGTTTCGGTGCCTGCAGCTTCTGTTCCCTCACTTTCCATCAGGGGAGGATCGTCCAGGGCAGGAGCCACGAATCCCTGCTTCGGGAAGCCCGAGGTTTGATCCGGCGGCCGGATTTCAAAGGTTACATCCACGACGTGGGCGGGCCCACGGCCAACTTCCGCCGGGCCGCCTGCTCCCGGCAGGAACGCAGCGGCGCCTGCCCGGACCGACAGTGTCTGTACCCGTCGGTGTGCCGGAATCTGGTCGTAGACCACAGCGACTACCTGGCGCTGCTCAGGAAGCTGCGGGCATTGCCCGGGGTCAAGAAGGTTTTC
>Ga0307426_1001522_pt1 | contig 15264 bp, 10 predicted proteins | sample SalMarWE160340MG_FD_202165 | JGI IMG/M metagenome (GOLD analysis project Ga0307426, IMG submission 202165) | Salt marsh sediment microbial communities from the Plum Island Ecosystem LTER, Massachusetts, United States - WE1603-40 | ecosystem: Environmental > Aquatic > Marine > Intertidal zone >... | reverse complement strand
TCATCAATTGGACCATTGGAATACACAGCGATGCCAGCATCAAAGAGGATCTGCTGAGTCTGGTAGCAGAACGTGCCACCAGCGAACACTCCACGCAAATAGCGCGCCCCACGCTTCCAGCCGGATCGAATGGAATCAAGCTGTTCTTTGGGCTCGCTGTCTGAAACTTCCGCAAGAGCCTTCGTCTCGACTCCGGCTGCACGTAGGGCCTGAGCGGCCGCGTCGTCGATCGTACGACCCCATTGGATAGGGCCAGCTTGAAAGATCGATGCCTGCTCGATACCCAGAAAGCAGCCGATCAACGGTTTCATGAGCGTCCTTCCCCGGTTGAGCAAGGCCTGAAGCGTTTCCTTCCCAGGTGGCTTGGCGACGATCGCGATGACTTCCGTGCCCGCGTCATCTTCCAACAACTGCAGAGCCGCCAACGTGGTCAGCCCACCGATTGCATCGGACAGGTCCTTGCTGCCGGTCCCGATGGCGTGTGAAATCCCACCACCCGCGTTGTGCACCTGGGAGGTGAATTCCTGTAAGCCAGTCCCGGAAGGACCCACCGCACCGATGGTTCCACGCCGCACACGGTTGGCGAAACCGATGCCGGTGCCATGGAGGATGCTGGTTCCGCAGTCTGGACCCATGACGAGCAATCCAAGTGAGCGGCCGAGGAGCTTCAGCTCGAGCTCCTGCTCCCGTGGGATATTGCTGCTGAAAATGAAGACATTCAATCCAGAATGGAGCGCCCTACGGGCTTCATCAGCGGCATATTCGCCTGGAACGGAGAAGACTGCTAGGTTCGCGGCAGGTTTTCGTTCAAGTGCGGCTTTCAAGGTCCGCACACTGGAAACCGGCCCGCCGACGGTCATCATCTTCAGCACATGGTCAAGGTTTTCGAGTGCATCCGCTACTGTCTCGTTTGTCTCACCGATCACGGCGACGATCAAGTCGTTCGGCTGGGCGGAATCAATCCCTGGACTCGAAATCCCGATCTGATCCAATAGCCGCTTGTTCGCTTCTGTGCCCATCAGGACCGCGCTCTCCTCGATGCCAGGCGTATCCGAAAGTCGCTTATTTACACTCATGAGGAAGACCGAGTCGTAGTACTCGTGTTTACGAATTACATATCCAGACGGCATCCTGCACTCATCCTAGATGATGACTAGGGTCAAAGCCTAGCTGTATTTCTGGCCGAAGGCGATCAGTGCCTGCTTGAAGCACTCCATCGGCGGACGAACCATGCCGGCACCGATAATCGGGTATCCCGGATCCTTGTGTGCAATTGCGGTGTCAATGATCGGTGTCGTATTCGTCTGTACGACTTTGCGGATGTCTATGCCGATCGGGGCGCCGATAAAGCCAAGCGCCGGCAGCTTGTAGGCCGGATGTTCGCCGACCGTGATCGTGGCCATCTCGCGTGTATACGCCATGGCCTGTTCCGGTGTCCCACCAACCAGGGTCAGGATACCAGGAGCTCCACCGAGGACGAAGCCACCCCAGCCTACGGTTTCGGTGATGGCCGAATCACCCATGTCGAGACCGGCATCCAGTTCTTTGTAACCTGGCAGAAACAGCCCGTCTACTTTCGGCGCTGGCGCTGTGAACCAGGCCTCACCCAACCCGCTGACGCGTATCCCGAACTCGGTACCATTACGGGCCATCGCCGTGACGACAGTGCTGTACTCGATCCCCTTGGCGGGGTCGGCGATCGCCTTGCCGCATGCCATAGCAAGGCCGAGAAAAATCAGGTTGTGTCCAGTTGTATAGCGCAGCGTGTTCAGCAGCGATTCGCCACCGACGCCAGCTTCTACCATGGCGACGGTCATGACGTTGGCAAATAAGCTGGAAGAGGCGCTGTGTCGGTTGTGAAGTTCGTCGCCCATTTGCAGTGCCTGGATGATGATCGGTTTCAACTCGAGCCCGCCACGTTTTCGTAAGCCCTCCCGTAGTGCAGGCGCCCAGACATCGCGCCACAATCGCAGGCTCTCAAGCGCTCCCTCGTTGTACTCACCGAACTGCTGCCGCCCCTCGACCTGGCGGCAGTACGCCCGGTTGTCGTAGGCCGTATTTTCCACGACCCAGACCGGGGCAGAGGGCGAGATGGTACCGGCCATCGGGCCAACCGCATCATGGTGATGGTTGGGTTCCAGTTTAATTTCACCCGCCTCAAGCTGCGCACGTGCTTCTTCAGGGGTGCTGGCCCAGCCCTCGAATAAAACTTGCCCAATGACGGCCCCCTGTTGTGCTCCACACATGCGGGGCCACTCGATCGGCGGACCGGAATGGGTGATCAGTTTTCCTTCCATGCCGGGGATGACTTCACCCGCAGGTGCGATATCCACCAGAACAGGTTCGGCCTGGATCATTCTCTGGAATGCCTCTTGATTGGCCGCTTCGATTTTTTGTTTGATGTCCATCTCGGTTACCTTCGACTTTCTATCGCTGTGACCTGCTGCCTCGCGCGAGGTATGCTTATGATCGATTCTGGATTGAACATCAGCAGCATTGCAGTCAGCACGCCAGCCACGATGTCGGTTCCACTCGTATGACCTAGTTCTGCGAGCCTTAGCGCTCGTTGTTTGACTGCGTCGATCGAATCCACGGAGATGAATGAAAAAACAAAATCATAGAGCTGCTCAGTCCCCATGCCCGCGGCATGGTCTGCGAGCAGAGAATAGCTGATGGCGTGGGTCCTTTTTCCTGCCCCCGCAAGCCATGCATGGAGATGCTCCGACAGTTCGAGTTCTTGGATCCTGTAGCATTTTCGGAGATGGTGAGCGGTGAAAAGCAGCCCACCGAGGAAATCATCCCCGGAGGGAGTCAGCCCACTGCCCAGGCCGATCAACTCCCGGCCATGCTCCAGTGCGTCAGAAAGGTCAGCATTCAGGCAGCAGTCGATAACTCTGCTAATGTATGAAAAGGCTGTGTGCTGCATCGGATCGAGTGGCCGTCCATTGCGCGGGAACAACCTCGGATGTACCTGGTTTTGAATCAGCCTGATCAGCGCGCCAAAACCTTCGTCTTGATCCGGCAAATAGGATCTGGAAAAATCGACCCAGCGGGTAGGGAGTTCCAACGGAGGGGCGAGTGATGATCGGTCCATCTCGGGGGCGCGCCAGATGGCCGCACCCTCTGTTTCGATCCCTAGCCGGTCGCCCAAGAGAAGGGTGTTGCCCCACATCCGGAAGCGTGTCCCTACTGCGGGTGGGATGATGGCACCAGAGACCTGGATCCCGCGCTTGTGGTGCTGGAGGTCTTCTCCGCCTACCCAGAATATCTCACCGGGGTCTGTCTTGAGGTAAGTGGCATTCGAAACAACGGCCAGGACCTCACCCCCGGCATCCGCCCTGAGTAATTGCCTGGCGTGGTTCCCTATCTGGAGTGCGTTGAGAACTGGCATACTGCCTGCATAGCTCCTTAATCAATTTTTAAGTACCCGGGCAGGATGAATAATTCCTGCCCGGGTACCCGATTATGAACCTACTGTGGGCTGCCGATCATGCCCTGGACGAGCCAGTTGACAGCGCTCATCTGATCGTCCGTAAGCTGCTCGCCCTCAGCGACGACAACGTTCCCATCCTGGTCCAGGATGGGCCCCTGGAAGACGACGAGCTCACCCGATTCGAGTTTTACGCCGACGGCCATGACCTCGTCCTGCACTTCTTGCGGCACTTCTGGCCCGAAGGGCGCCAGAGCCATGCAGCCGTCCCACAACCCGCAGCGTAGGAAGATAGGCTCCCACGTGCCATCCAGGACGGTAGAGGTCAGCCAGGTTAGCGTACCACCGAGGGTATAACCCGAGCCGGTAATCCAGTACTCCGGCGCGAATTCCTGCGCATGGAGTGACTGGAAGCCGATCGAGTAGACCCCGCGCGATTCAGCGGTCGAGATGACCGTCGCCGGTGAGTCGATATGCATGGTGATGACGTCGACGCCCTGGTTGATCAGCGCGTTGGTGGTCTCGGCTTCCTTAGCGCTGTCGCCCCAGCTGAAAGTATAGGAGATGGTCGTCTCCACATCCGGGTTAACCGAGCGGGCGCCAAGATGGAAGGCATTGGCGAAGGTCAGCGACCAGCCGAGCGGGAAGGCGGCGATAAAGCCCAACTTGTTCGTTTCTGTCATCCGTCCCGCTGCCACACCCAGCATATACCAGACATCCGGGGGTTCGCCAAAGAAGTTGGCGAAGTTACCGCTCATTTCCCAGCCGCCGGCGTGCTCGAAGATCACATCCGGATACTTCCCGGCCAGCTCGAGCGCAGGATACTGATGGTTGAAGGCCGTGGCGATGATCATCCCGGCCCCTTCCGAGATCATGTTTTCCATGGTCGTGGTCGCACCGGCTTCCTCGGGGACATTCTCCGCTTCGATGATCTTGACGCAGGGAATGTTTTCAGCGATTGCGGCCACGCTTTCGTGCATCGCCTGGTTGTAGCCGGCATCGTTGATGGGGCCACCGTAAAGGGCGCCGATGATCAGGCACGGCTCTTCGACGACCGGTTCCTCGGGTGGGGCAACCGGTTCTTCCGTTGCTACCGGAGCCGCTTCTTCCGTAATCACGGGCTTAACGGGGGCTTGGGTGGCTTCCTCGGCCGGGGCGCACGCTGCCAGCAGCAAGGAGAGCACCATGAGGACACACAACACTGAATAGAGCACTCTTCGTTTCATTTCCCTTTCCTCCTTATATAGGTTTTCCTTCTCGGCAGGATTGGCTCCCGGCCTGCCTCCGGTTCGATACCTATTCCGTACCCATGTAGACACGACCAAGCGAGGCAGGAGCCGAGTATTTCCGTGTCCCACCCCAGGCGATCAGGACCAGGATTGTCAGGATGTAAGGGATGGTGTCGAGCAGGAAGGGAGAGATACTCACGCCGCTCGCTTGAAGCAACAGCTGAAAGGCAACCGCACCACTGAAAAGCAGCGCTCCGGCGATCGCGCGGACCGGGTGCCATTTCGAAAAAATCACCAATGCCACCGCGATGAATCCTCGCCCGCCCATCATGAACTCGGTCCAATTCAGGGTGTAGGCGAGCGTGAGGTGCGCTGCTCCCAACCCGGCAAGCATGCCGCCGACAAACAAAGCCTGGTATTTGATAAGGCGTGGATTTCTTCCGGAAGCGAATGCAGTATCGGCGTTCTCGCCAACAGCACGAACGCCCAAACCCCAGCGTGTGCGGAAGAGCAGCCACCAGATCAGGAGCGCGCATGGAATGGAAAGATAGATCAACAGGTCGAACTGCAGCAGCGACAAGTAGCGTGGGCTAAGGCTACCGAGGCCCGGGATGGTAAATCTGGCCAATCCGTTAATTTTCTGACCTACGTGCGACTTGCCGATCAGTGCGCTGGCGCCAAAGCCAAAAAACATCAGCGCCAGGCCGCTCGCCAGCTGGTTGCCCCGGCGGGTGACCACGAGGAAACCGAGGATGAGGTTTGTCAAGCCGCCGGCTGCAACGGCCGCCAGAACACCCCAGAAAGGGTTTCCAGTTATGGACGTTACCGCGACCCCGGTGGCGCCGCTGATCAAGAGCAATCCTTCTAGACCGAGGTTTACGATTCCTGAACGCTGGTCGACAATCTCGCCCAGGGTGATATATAACAGCGAGGTGCCCGAGTAGATTGCGCTGGAGATTACGCCCAGGATCGATAATAGGGTCATGCCGACTTTCTCTTCGGAAACAGGTTGATCCCCGACAGCACCACGAAGAGGGCAACCGCGAGCAAGATGTTGATGATCGCGTAGGGCAGTGCCGTTGTGAGTTGCAGCATGCTGCCTCCGGTCGTGATGACCGCCACAAGGAAGGAGGTCAACACGATCCCAAGAGGGTCGCCAAATGAAAGCCAGCTAATGAGAAATCCAACAAACCCTACGCCGCGCGAGAAACCGGTCAGCAGGACGCCGTAATAACCTGAAACCTGCGCCATGCCCGCCAAGCCTGCGATGGCGCCGCCAGCGCAGAGCACGCCGACAATGTAGGCCTTTAAGGGGACACCGTTGCGTAACGCAGCTTCGGGATTTCCACCAATGGCACGCATCTCCAGGCCCCAGCGGGTGTACTTCATAACCAGCCAGAAAATGGTCAGCAGTGCGAGACCAATTACCAGGCCAAAGTCTATGCGGGTGCCAAAGAACGTCGGCAGACGGGCGGCTGGCACGAAGTTTGGGGTCTTATTGGTGTCCATGGGTGAGTGCCAGAAGCCAAACACAAAGAAGGCGACCAGCTTGGGTGCGACAGAGTTCAGCAGCAGCGTCGTGATCGTCTCATTGACCAACCCCATCGCACGCAACAAACCGGGTACCAGTGCCCACAACGCACCACCCAGCATACCGAGCAAGGTCAGCAGTGGCAGCAGGATAAAGGCCGGCGCGTCGGAAAAGGTCAATGCCCCCCACGTAGCGGAGCAGGCGCCCATGTAGAGCTGGCCTTCAACCCCGACGTTGATCAGTCCGATGCGCGAAGGCAGTGCGACGGCGAGTGCCGTAATGAGCATCGGCGTCATCGCTACCAGCACTTCGGAGAACCCGTACCAGCTGCCAAGCGTGGAGCCGAAGAGCTCGCGATAGGAGAGGATCGGGTTCTTGCCGTTGATCCAGATGATGAGTCCGAACAACCCCAGAGCGAGCACCAGCATCGAGGCATATCGGCCAAGAGCGCCTGAGAGATCTAACCCACCGAAGAGCGGCCGGCGCCTACGCTCCACTTCAGTAGGCATGCTCGGCCTCGGATCCTGTCATAAGATAACCGATCTCCTGGAAGGTTGTGTCGGCCGGCTTGAACTCTCCCATAATTCTGCCGCCCTGAAGCACGATCAACCGGTCGCTGATGGCGAATAATTCGTCGAGGTCATCCGAGAACAACATCACTCCCGCGCCCTGGTCACGCGCCTGGACCAGTGCCATGCGGCCAGCAATGGCACTGCGGACATCTAACCCGCTTGTAAGGTAGGAGGCGATGATCATTTTTGGTTGGTGAGCTAACTCGCGGGCGATCACCATGCGCTGCAGATTGCCGCCGGAAAGCGAACGGGCCGGTGATAACAGTGGAAACTCGAATTCGAGTGCCTCCATAGAGTGAGCGTAATCACGTCTGGCCGCTTGCCAGTCGATCCGCAAACCACCCAGGCGTGCGTAGCGTCTGATGTTGGGGACGGTGAAGTTCTCCAGTACGGTCATGAAAGGAGCAACCGCCATCCAGAGCGGGTTCTCCGGGATGAAGGCCACTCCCCTGGAGCGGATACTTCCAATGGAGTATCTGGAAATATCCTCTCCGTTCAACGTAATGGCTCCGGATTCCGGTCTGAGTTTTCCCAGAACGACATCTGCCAGTTCTCGCTGGCCATTGCCGGAAACGCCTGTAATCCCGACGATCTCGCCTGGACGTATGTTCAGGTTAATATTCTGCAAGCTGACTTCGGTGCCCTGCGCTTGCGTAGAAACAGCTTCCAGTACAAGCAGCGGTGTGACTTCTACACTTACCCAGGCAGACTTGATCCCTTGAAACTCAGCGACTTTACGGCCGAACATGAGCTCAACCAGTAACCCCTCGCTCGCATCCTCAATGGGGAGCAGACCAGCCAGGCGGCCTTTGCGCAGCACCGCGACCCGGTCGGCGATTTCCATAACTTCGTTCATCTTGTGCGTGATCAACACGATGGCATAACCATCCGCCCTGAGATTGTCGATGATCTTAAAGAGCGCCTTGATCTCGTGTGGAACCAGCACCCGCGTCGGCTCATCTAGGATCAGAATCCTGGCATCCGAGATGAGCAGCTTAAGGATCTCCACCTTCTGCTGATCCCCAATTGATAAATCTCTCACCAGCGCTCGCGGATCGACAGAGAGGCTATAGCGTTCAGAGAGGACCTCAATCTGTTTCGAGATTTGTGTAATATCGAAAACTTCTTTGAGTTCGGGGTAGAAGAGGGCGATGTTCTCTGCAACGGTGAAGGCCGGGATCAGGTTGAAGGTCTGGAAGACCATTCCGATTTGCAGCGCACGTGCGTCATGAGGTGATTTGATGTTTACTTTTTCGCCACGGTATTCGATCGTTCCTGCATCGGCCTGGTAGAACCCGTATAGAATTTTTACGAGCGTGCTTTTTCCAGCGCCGTTTCTCCTAGCAGCGCCAGTACCTGGGAAGCGAAGATGTCGAGATCAATCGCTTCGTTGGCATGTACCGCACCGAAGGATTTATGGATCCCGCGCAAGGAGAGGAGGGATTCAGGTATTGCTGGTTCAGGTTTGTCTTTCAACAGGGTCTCCAGGAATGCATGCCGCGACTCCACCGCATTCGATGAGGTAGCCTGAACTCACTATAGAAAATCCAGCGAACGTTTTGAAGCGTAGATAGTACGGAATTTAACAGACCGCGACCGCGTAGAAACTACGCGATGAGGATGGCTTAATAAGCAAGTTGTGGAGTGCTTACAAGGGTTAGTTGTCTTCGAGTAAGCCGTGTTCCCGAGCATACCGCACGAGGTCGGCGCGGCTCTGGGCACCGATTTTTTCGGAGAGATTTGCGCGATGCCCCTCAACCGTGCGGGTGCTGATATTCAATTCTTCGCCAATCTGGCGATTGGTATAGCCGAGAACGATCAAACCGAGCACGTCATGCTCGCGGGGGGTCAGTGTCTCGACGAATTCACGATCCCCAGCGAGCTGATCTTCGGAATCTTGCACCAGGGTTCGGAGCAATGAGGGGTCCACATACATATCTCCCCGCATCAATACATTGATGGCGGAAACCAGCTCATTTTCCGCTGCCCGCTTAAGGATATAACCCGAGGCGCCAGCCTTGAGCGCCTCCCTGACCAGTGCTTCATCCTCGTGGATGGTCAGGATCAGGATGCGCAGTTCAGGGTAGTCGGGTTTCAGCTTCTTCGTAACACCGATCCCATCCAGATCCGGCATGCTCAAATCGAGTAGGAGTACATCTGGTGAGGTTGCGATCACTTTCTCAATTGCCTCGTAGCCACCTGAGGCTTCTCCGACCAGCTCGAGTGTTGGCTCCGACTGGAGAAGGGTGCGCAAACCGGTCCGGACAATGGCATGGTCGTCGGCGATGAGGATCCTAGGCATTGCAGGGGATCTCCGCGCTGACGGTCGTGCCCTTGCCCGGTTCTGTCTCGAGCGTGAAGCGGCCCTTCAGCATCTGGACCCGCTCACGCATTCCAAAGAGCCCCAGTTGATCCTCCACCAGGGAGGTGGTTGGTAAGAATCCGACGCCGTTATCCTCGATCGTAACAATGACACTGTCATTACGCCGGCCGACCAGTACATCCACTAGGCTAGCCCTGGCATGCAGAGCAACATTGGTGAGCGATTCCTGCACGATGCGGTATATTGCGGTTTCGGCTTCACTAGAGAGTCGCTGATCCTGCATTCCGACTGCTTCGAATTCCACCCGGATACTGTACTGCTCGCTGAAGTCATGGACGAACTGTTCCAGCGCATTGACGAGTCCAAGGTGATCCAGGCTGGCTGGTCGCAGGTTCACAGCGATTTGATGCAGGTTTTCCTGAAGTTGATGCGCTGTGGACTTAAGCTCCTCGATTTTGTTTATCGCTTCGCCAGACTCGTTCGCATTCCGTTCGAGGACACCAAGCTCAAACAACAAGGCAGCCAGCAGCTGGCCTGACTCGTCATGCAGCTCACGCGATAGATTTAAACGCTCCTCCTCCTGGGCTTTGATCAGGTGTTGGGATAGCCCGTGGAGCTGCCGGTTCGAATCTCGAACCTCCTCGAATAGCCAGCTGTTCTGGATCACCACCGCTGCCAGGTTGGCATAGGACTGGAGCAGCAGCTGCCGGTCGGTCGAGAAGAAGCCGCTTTCGCTACTCAGCAGCTTAAGATTGCCAATCAGCGCGCCGCTGAACTTGAGTGGGACTACAGCCAGTGACTTGTATACAGCATCAGAACCCTCAGATTCATGGAGACCTTTCTCAGTGTTGAATACGTGCATTTGCTCAGGGGCTTGATCGTGGGCCTGGAGGTAAGCAGCGAGGTCCAGCTTCCGGAAAGCACTGACGGTCAGGCCGGAAAGTGCCAGCCGTTCGTCCCCGATCTCACCTCTCGTGCTGCGCTCGATCCAGGCGGCATCCACGCCAATGTTTGAAACCGCCAGATCACAGATGGTTTGATAGATCGAAGCCGGCTTGCTGGCGTTCAGGAAGATGCGTGAAGACTCATTCAGGAAGGCCAGATCATCCGCACGCCTCTGTAATGCGTGTGCCGCATGTTGGCGTTCCGTTGTGGCAGCAGCCAGAATGAGCGAGGTCAGCGAAACCACGCCAAGGAAAGTCTGCAGCAGGATCAGGTTATCGTTCTTCGAATACAGTGAAAACGGTCCGAGGTCGGTCACGGTCGCCCAGATTGCCATCCCGGATACGATCATTGCCGCCGTGGTACCGCCGCGCTGGCCGAAACGCACTGCTGTCCAGATGGTGAAAGGGAAGATCAGGTAGAGCAGTGCTTGATGGTAGATCCCGGAACGGGTTTGATAGATGAAGACATACCCGGTTACCAGGCCAAGCAGTAAGAAGGCGAGTGCACCCTCAAGGGCTCTTTCCATAGACAGGCGGCGCACTTTCGCCCCCGCCCAGACGAGGATCCAGGTCGATACAACCAGGGCTCCAAGCAGATCACCGACCCACCAGGTTACCCAAATGGAAGTGAAAGCTGAGGCAGGCGCAAGTTGGATTAACAACAGGGTCGAGGCGCCAAGTGTCGCGCTGATCATGGAGGAAAATAGTGCAACAATGGCCAGCGCGGTGACGTCTTGAATACGGTCGAGAGCAGGATGAAATTGGAGAAACCTCTGCAGTATGTACGCCCCGACCAGGGCTTCAAGCGTGTTTCCGATCGCCATGCCGATTGCGAGATTGAAAGGCGCGCCAGTCAGGAGCGACCCCAGCAGAACCCCCAGGGTAATCCCGGGCCAGCGCGAGCGTCCGAGCAAGAGCAGAGCAGCCAGCGCGATCCCGGTCGGAGGCCAGACAGGGGAGGTATTGCTCTGCAGGTAGGCCATCGAGAGGCCTACCCGGGCCGCTAGGTGGTAGACGATCGCCAGCAGGATCACCTGCCCGAGCCATTGGCCGAGCTTTCTTCGGTTGGGGTTGTCGTCACTGCGCATCTGATTCCTATCCGATTACCGAAAACCATTTTGCATTATATTGTGAATCCAAACGGACTCAAGGAAGATGTGGGTTCGCTCGATCAATGGATTCCTGTCCTCCCCCTCAAAGTTCAACTGACTTGAAAACCGTGTATGAGCGCGCTCCTTGACGAGAGGCACGGATAGATGTTAGTACTGTGAGATCCTGATGGAATTTCAAGCCGATGTGGAAATACCGTCGGGTGCGTAATGTACCAACCGCTAGATAGCGTGGCCTTTGTACTGCACTTCTACCAGATGGGCGTAAAAGCCATGTTTGTCCATCAACTGCTGATGCGTGCCCTGCTCAATGATGCGGCCCTCATCGATCACCACCACGTTATCAGCATCGCGAATGGTGCTTAGCCGGTGGGCAACGACAAAACTCGTGCGGTCGTGCATCAGGCGCAGCAAGGCGGCCTGGATGCGGGTTTCGGTGCGTGTGTCGACGCTGCTGGTCGCCTCATCCAGGATCAGGATGCCTGGATCAGCCAGGATCGCCCGGGCAATGGAGAGCATCTGTCTTTGTCCCTGGCTCAAGTTGCTGGCACGCTCAGTCAGGTCAGTCTTGTAACCGTTCGGCAGCAGGCGGATGAAGTGATCGGCGTCGGCCATCCGGGCGGCCTCCATCACTTCCTCATCGCTCGCCTCCAGACGGCCGTAGCGGATGTTTTCCATCACGCTGTCGGAGAAAAGGAAGGTATCCTGGAAAACCAAACCCAGCCGCCGACGCAGATCGGCCTTCGGCAGGCTGAGGATGTCACGTCCATCGATGCTGATCTCGCCAACGTCGATATCGTAGAAGCGCATGAGCAAATTAACGAGGGTGGTCTTGCCGGCACCAGTTGGACCTACCAGTGCGATAATCTGCCCTGGCCGGGCCTCGAACGACATGTCCTTGATGATCGGTTTATCCGCTAGGTAGGAAAACGACACGCGATCGAAGCGCACCTGCCCTTGCAAGCTGGTGAGCGGGAAGGCGTGGGGGCTGTCTTCCACCTCGGGTTCGGCGTCAAGAATCTCGAAGACCCTTTCGGCACCGGCCAGGGCCCCCTGCACGCTGTTGTACATGTTTGCCAGCTGGCGAAGAGGCTGGACGAAATTCTGCCCGTAGCTGATAAAGGTCGCGATCAAGCCGACGGTAACCAGGCCCTGGAGCGCCAGCCAGCCTCCAACCCCTGCTAACAGGATTACAAAGAAATTGCCCAGGACATTGGTCAGCGGCATCAGCAGCAAGGCGTAGGTGTTAGCGTAGATCCCGGATTGGCAGACCAGCTCGTTGACCCGGTTGAATTCAGCGGTCACACTGGCGCTGCGTCGAAACGCCTTGATCACCCGTTGACCGCTGATCGATTCTTCCATCACGCTGTTCAAATTGCCCAGGTCCTTCTGTAAACTTCGGAAGCCTTTGCGCGTGTACCGGGCGACAAACTCGGTAAAACCGAGCATGATCGGGACGACCAGCACCGTGACCAGGGCCAGCCATGCGTTGAGTACGAACATCGTGACCAGGATGCCGACCATCGTTAGCAGGCTGGCAACAAGCGAGGTTACGTTTTGCGAGACGGCCTGGTTGATCGCGTCAATGTCGTTCGTCAGCCGGCTCATCAACTCGCCAGCCGAATTCCGATCGAAATATGCCATTGAAAGGCGCTGGAGCTGTGCGAATAAGTCGCGGCGGATACCCTTGAGCGCCCGCTGCGATACATTCGCCATGATCCAGTTCGCAGCAGCTTGGAAGGCATTGTTGAATACGTAGGCGGCCAGCATCAGCAGAGCGATGCTCAGTAGCCCGGCGGCCCGCTTGGTCGTAATAAAGTCGTCTATCGCTCGACCCATCAAGTAGGGGCCAACCAGGCCGAGCAAGGTGTAAAGGATGACAAATCCGAAAACCACGCCCATCTGCACTTTGAAAGATGCCAGATAGGGCAGCAGACGCGCGAGCGCGTTGCGTGGGTCACGGGCGCGCTCGATCCTGCCGGGACTTGTGGGATGGCGCCGGCCAATGGCGGTGCGAACGTCGCTCTGTGGGCGTCCGTCGTCGCGCTCGCTCATGGATCGCTCGCCATTCCACCGTCGGGGATCTCCGACGGCAAGCCTTCGCCCAGCTGCGAATCGAAGATCTCGCGGTAGATCGGGCTGCTTTTCATGAGCTGCTGATGGGTGCCTTCGGCGACGATGCGGCCCCGGTCGATAACCACGATCTTGTCGGCCAGCAACACGCTGCTGATACGTTGTGCAACCAACAGGCTGGTATGGCTGAATTGTTGCGAATCGAGGGCGGCTTGAATGTGCGCTTCGGTTTCTACATCGACGGCGCTGGTGCTGTCGTCCATGATCAGGATGCTGGGGTGGGTGAGGAGCGCGCGGGCGATGGCCAGGCGCTGCTTCTGACCACCGGATAGGTTGACGCCGCGCGCTTCGACGTGCGAGTCGTAGCCCTGGGGCAGGGCGAGAATAAACTCATGGGCTTGTGCCGCTTTAGAGGCGGTGATCACCTCATCTTCACTGGCAGATGGGTTGCCGTAGGTGATGTTGTCACGCACAGTCCCCGAGAAGAGCACGCTTTCTTGTGGAACGACACCGATATGCGCCAGGAGCGAATCCTGTTCCAGGTGACGAACATCCAACCCGTCGATGGTGACTGCACCGGCGCTGACATCGTAGAAGCGCGGTACCAGGTTGACCAGACTGGATTTTCCAGAACCGGTGGCTCCCAGGAACGCCACCGTCTGACCGGGTTCGATATCCAGATTGATTTCGTGTAAAACGGGTTGATTCTGGTCGTTGTTGTAGTGGAAACTGACATTCTCAAATGCCACCCGGCCGCGAACCGGTTCCGGCAGTGGGCAAGCATCAGGTGCATCCTGCACTTCCGGCTCGGCATCAAGGACCTCGTTGACGCGCCGGGCGGATGTGATCCCGGCCGCCCAAACGTTGGAGAGCATCGTCATCATGATCAGCGGCGTCATGGTGGTCAGCAGATAGTTGGTAAATGCCACGATCTGCCCGACCGTCAGGTTGCCGGCAATAGCCTGCAGACCACCGGCATAGATCACGATGACCATCCCGATGTTGACGAACACGGTCAGGGCGGGCTGCATGCTGGACATGAACTCCATAACCCGGACTGAATACAGCGTGTAGTCCTCATTGGCGCTTTCAAAGCGTTTTCCTTCGAAGTCTGCCCGGACAAAGGCTTTGACCAGGCGGACGCCGGCGATGTTCTCCTGCAGGACCGTGTTGAGCCGGTCGAGCTTTTGCTGAGCCAGCCGGAACAGTGGCTCCGTCTTGAGGATAAAAATCACCACGATCACCGCTGTGACCAGCAGCAGCGGCAGCATGGTCAACGCCAGGTCGAGGCTGGTCGACACCATCAGGATCAGGCTGCCAATCATCAGCAGTGGGGCGCGCGTGCCGATGCGTAGCGTTACACGGATTAGACGCTGCAGTGCGCTGGTATCGCTGCTCAGGCGCACGATCAGTTGGCCAGTCTTTTGGTGGTCAAGGTTGCCGAACGAAAAGGATTGGATTTTATGGAACAACGCCTGGCGCAGATCGCGGCCGACGAATTCGCCGACCTGTACCGAGAACATGTTATTGCCGATGGCGAAGAAGGCATCCAGGACGGAAATGCCAAGCATGATGAGCGAGGTCTGAATCACCACCGTCTGGTTGTGGCCGCCGATGCCCTGATCGATGATGCGCTGGATCAGCCGTGGGATGGCCAGGTCCATGAAGACCACCGCCGTGAGTAGCACCAGAGCCACGAGTGATCGTTTCCTGTAGGGTTTGAGAAAGTGGGCGAGCTTGAAGATATGGGACATTGGCCTCGGTTCCGGGCCTCTGAACAGGCTCGGGGCAGCGTTGTTGCTAAGGAAACAAGCACTGCTGGGATGGGCAAGCGTTCTGCGCAACCATTACCCAACGGGCTGCGGCAAGACCCCTTCATCATCCCCCAAATTGGGCCGAGCGGCAAGGGTGGAACCATCCTCGGATGTGTCCCGTAATTGCCGATAGGAGGAAAAAGAAGTAGGCTCACCTGAGCAATCGCTAAATCACAAAGGGAGCCTACTATCCCCGGAACTGCCGGGGACTATGACCTGCGTCGAAACGAAGGTCACAC
>Ga0307426_1001521_pt1 | contig 15265 bp, 17 predicted proteins | sample SalMarWE160340MG_FD_202165 | JGI IMG/M metagenome (GOLD analysis project Ga0307426, IMG submission 202165) | Salt marsh sediment microbial communities from the Plum Island Ecosystem LTER, Massachusetts, United States - WE1603-40 | ecosystem: Environmental > Aquatic > Marine > Intertidal zone >... | reverse complement strand
GAGGGTGGCGCAATTCCCCATCCCCACTAATGCCGGGCGATTACCCCGGTATAATGCCGGGCGATTACCCCGGTATAATGCCGGGCGATTACCCCGGTATAATGCCGGGCGATTACCCCGGTATAAAGTGGGGAGTACCCTTGCGTCTTTTCTATGGCAGATCAGTTCCTTCGGGGTGGACGTGGAGGGTAAGGTTTACTTGATCGATCTAAAGGGCTCGATCCAGCGCCTCGATCCAGCCCCTTAACCAATCCGGTGGGGGAGGTAGCGCGGCGTCCGCTCCAGATAGCTCTCCGCCAGCGGCAGGCGTGTGCGCAGCTCCCACTCCTCGAGTTCAAAGTGCGGCAGTGATAGCAAGAACCACGCTGCGGACCACACCCACAGGGTGCTGGCGTTGAGTGCCATCGCCGCGCCTATGCCCAGTAGGCCTACCCCCACACCCATCGGCCGGCGCAGATGCTGATAAGGCCCGTGCTTGATCAAGCGCGATCTGGGGGCCGCAAGTAGGGTCTGCGCGCCGAGCGTGATGAGCGACCAGACCAGGACAGAGCCCCCAATCAAGACGATCGCTGAGCCCAGGACTGTGAGCAGCATATGGGCGCTGTGATTGGTTTCCGCAAGCGAGATCGCCCACAGATAGGACCAGATCAGACAGCCGGCAGCGATCGTAGAGAGCACTCCGGCCAGCCAGTAGAGCCAGTTCCCGAATGTCGCTGCCACGCGGCGGATGAGGGTTGCACTGACCTCAGCCAGGAAGGCTGCCAGGAGAGCCAGAAAGAAGGGATAGGTGGACAGTGTCGCGGCCATGGCTCAAACTAGCGCAGGATCAGGTAGAGGATCGAGCCCAACAACCCCAGGCCCAGTGCGGCTGACACACTAAGCCCGGCAACAAGGACAAACGCCCCCAAATTGCTGCGCGTGCTGGACCGGATCTGGTGCGGGCGGGTATCTAGTAGAAGCTTCTTGTAGGACGAACCGAGCAGATACAGCGACGCAAGGACCACCACCACAAACGACGTGGGCGGTACAAAGACCATCGCCGCACGCACGAGGGTATCGAAGGGCAGCCGTTCCAGCAGCCGCGCAAAGCGCTCCGGCCGAAGCCAGTACAGGCCTAACGCGATCAGCGATCCAAGCAGTGCTGGCAAGGCTGAAGCGAGGACCACGCCTACGGCTGGCCGGACGAGCCTGCGCGTGCTCGCCGCCAGGCCCATGCGTTTTCGAACGCCTCGTCCATCATCCGCAGCTTCCTGGGTGAAAGCGAGCAGGGCGCTGATGATCACCACCACGAACAGGATCCAGGGCATGATCGGCGTCAGGCCGCGCAAATAGCTATCCCCGGGAAGCGGGTCGAGCAATCGATCGTAGCGCCCGGGCGAGATGAAGGATAGGCTCCACAAACCAAGCGAAAAGAGCCAGGCCAGGGCAGAAAACGACAGCGACACGCGGGCGCCCGCTCGCACGGTCCAGCGCCAGGCCTTCGCGGGCAACTTCGCCCGCGCAACTTCTTCTATGCGCTCGGCCTCAACCGGCTTTTCTACGGCATATAGCACTGCCAGGACGACGACTGCGAAGAGCGTTGCCGGCGCAAAGACCAGCGCACTGCGAATGAAAGACTCACCCGGAAGCCGGGCGAGAATCTCACCGAAACGGGTGGGGGCGAGGTAGAACAGGAGCAGCGTACTGACCGACAACAGCAGCATCGGGATCGCTGGAACCAGCACAATCGCTGCCAGCACGCGCGAGTAGGACTGGCCCGCGCCAGAGGCTGCTGCCGGTCGTCTTTCCGTTGTGAGACCGGGTTTGCTGCTCATCTCGATCCAGCTCCGATCAACTCGGGACTCTTCCCGCAGGGGCGGTTTCTTCTTTCCGGCCGGCCTGTGCCCGCCCGGATATCGCTCTGTGTGCCTTTATACAACACTTCGTCACCCCGGCCGCTAGGGCTCCAACCGCACCTCCACGCTTGCCAGATGGTTGAACCCATCAAAGGCCGGGCTTGGATCGATGACCACCACCCGACCTGCTCCCACGCTCGAAACGCTATACACTAGATTTAGGTTAAAAGTTCCTGGCAAACCAATATCCGACGCATCGACGATCAATGGCTCGCTCGCCAGCAAACTTCCAGCTTCATCGTAGATCTCCACGACCAGCGTTCCCTCAAAGCTGGCGATGGCGACCCCCTCAACATGCACGACGACGCCGCTCACAATCGCGCCCGGCTCCGGCTGCTCCACCTTGATCTGTTCGGGGTATGCTGGGCGGGTGATCGGGCTAGCAACACCGCCCGGGAGCAGGGTCACACCGACGGATGAGAGGTGCGTCACGCCGCCATCGCGTGGGCTGTAGGACAGCACCTGGAGCAGCGCATTTTGCTCCTCAGTCACTGCAAAGGGAATTTCTATCGTGAACGGGCCGCGCTGCCCCACGTCAGCCATGATCTGCGTTGGCACAGGCACGACGATCTCACCCCCATCAAAAGACAGCAGCCGCACACTCAGCGTTTGCTCAAAGGTTGAATCCGCCCATCCAGCCACCCGCAAAGGGCTGACCAGCCGGGAGCCGGGCCCGGGCTCAAGGATCATGATCGTCTCTTCTGCTCCCGCTGCAGTGGCCACCGCCGGTGGGATCAGCGCGGTAGATTGCGCACGTTCGGTCGCCGGGGCCGCAGTCGCGATGATACTCGCGTCTCCACCTGCGACCGGCACGTTGCACGCTGCTGAAATGCAACCCATCATCAGGATCATCCCGCATGCCATCTTCTTCATCATTGTCACTCCGGGCCGAGTCTAACAGGGAAGCGGGTCCGGGTCCACGGCGCATGCCCTGCGTTTGACATACGAACATTTGTTCTATATAATCGTGGCGTGCGTGCCTCTTTTCGGTCTTTTCCACGGTGCACGCCCGGGAGTCACCTGTGCGGTTTCTACGTCGGTCATCCAAAAAACTATCTCTTGCAAATGCAGAATCCGGTTTGGGACAGGGCTCCAGTTTGCTGTCACGGCTGCGTCATCTCGCGCCGGTCCCAAGCGGGCCCGGCCTGACCCTCGAGCTCGAGGGCCAGCTGGTGACCCATCTGCGGCGCGCGGCGCGCGAGCACGAGCGCTCCCCGCAAGCGCTGGCGCTCGATTTGCTGTCGCGCGCGCTCGAGCGCGAAGCCTGGCGACGCCACGCCGAATCCGTGCTGGCCGCGCTCACCCCGCGCGAGCTTGAGATCACCTGGCTGGCGGCACGCGGCCGCACCAATCACGAGATTGCCGAACAGTTCGTCATCTCACCCGAGACCGTCAAAACGCACGTGCGCAACGTGCTGAGCAAGTTCGGCCTGCGCAGCAAGGCCGACCTGCGCCTGCTGCTGCTCGACCTGGGCTTGCGCTGGTGGCAGGACGAAAGCTGAAGGCCTGCTCTCGCCGCCGGCTGGGGACGTTATAATCCTGGCGGAGATGTACATGGCCGAAGGTAATCTCATCGCCAACACACCCGAACCGCGCACGCGCCAAACCTTGGCTGCCGACCTGCAGGCGCTGGGTCTTGAAGCGGGCATGATCGTGCTCGTGCACAGCTCGCTCTCGGCGCTCGGTTGGGTCAACGGCGGGTCGGTGGCGGTGATCCAGGCGCTGCAAGATGCGCTTTCGCCAAGCGGCACGCTCGTCATGCCGGCTCACTCGGGCGATCTCTCGGATCCAGTCAAGTGGGAGAACCCGCCCGTGCCCGAGATATGGTGGACGCAGGTCCGTGAGACGATGCCGGCCTATGACCCGCGCACAACCCCGACGCGCGGGATTGGCATCATCCCTGAACAATTTCGCACCTGGCCTGATGTCCTGCGCAGCAATCACCCGGCGCTCTCTTTCTGCGCCTGGGGGGCGCAGGCAGAGCACGTCACCCGGGATCATGCCCTGGACGATTCGCTCGGTGAAGGCTCGCCGCTGGCGCGCCTTTACGACCTCGACGGGCATGTCTTGCTGCTCGGCGCCGGGTACGACAGCAACACCTCCTTCCACCTGGCGGAATACCGCTTACTTCATCGGAAAGATGTCACTCTCGGCGCCCCCATCCGGTTTGAAGGCAAACGGGAATGGGTGAGCTATTCGGATGTTGATCTGGATGAGAGCCGGTTTGCCGAGATCGGGGAGGCCTTCGAGCGTGCTCACCCGGTTCGGGCTGGCCAAGTTGGATCCGCAGCGAGTCGCTTATTCCGGCAGCGCCCGGCGGTCGATTTTGCCCGTATCTGGATGACTGAGCACCTGTAAACCCGCACAGAGAAGACCCATCCAAATCCTTTACATCGCAACTTGCCGAGGCGGATAGGGTTAAATCTTTGTGGATCGCGCGTCAGGATGCGTGCGATTGGAATCCTATTTCATGGGCCCTATGCTCAAAGGAGCGATTTAACGATGTTGATGAACCGGATCATGGGTGTTTTCACCTTCCGTAATGATGTCTACAAAGAGGTCGAGGCCGACGCTAGCTTTACCTCCACTGCCTGGGTGTTGGTGGCGATCGTCACCTTCCTCAACCAGCTCGGTTCGCAGTCTGCATCAGGCCTGGGACGGATCGTCATCGGAGCCATCATCGGCACGATCTTCGCCATCGGCGCATTCGCTCTCGGCGCCATGATCATCTCCTGGGTCGGGCGGGAAGTCTTTAAGGCCGAGGTCACTTTCGATGAGTTGGTCCGCACGCTCGGCCTGGCGTATGTTTGGCAGGCGGTAGCGGTATTGGGGCTTCTCGGTGCCATCGCCCCGGCCTTGAACTGTATCACTGCTCCCATCCGCATCATCGCTGCAGTCCTAGCGCTTGTCGCCTGGCTGATGGCGGCCAAGGAAGCCCTCGACCTCGAGTGGGTTCAGACCTTTGTCACTGTCGTCATTGGCTTCATCGTGTATCTGATCGTGATGGCGGTCGCCGCCTCCGTTATTGGCCTGCTCGGTTTTGGTGCAGCAGCGGTGACAGGCGCCTTGGGGTAGCCGGACAGTGCGGCAATCGAAGTTCAGCATTGCCGTAGGGGCGGGGTAACCCCCGTCCCTACATTCGGATATTCAAGAGCAGATCAATAAAGCGTAGGGGCGCACTGCGGTGCGCCCTTTTCAATCCCTGTCGGGTGCAAATATGAGCAGGAGATCCACAAAGGTGACAACAGCACGCATCGCTGTGGAGAATACCTGACTGTTAATCCTCAGACAACACCATCCGCCCCGCGCCAGTTTGGACATACTTATGCCGGCCCTGCGGGATTTGGTTGATGACCTCGATCGTGCCCACGTCCTTCGCCTGCCACAGGATCTCAAACGTGGCTTGTCCATCGATCCCTTTTTCAACCAGGACAAGACCATGACCCGGCAGCTGCGAACATTTCTGGTGAGGGTCGTTCGCTACCTAGCCCGGCCGTCAGGCGCTCCATGGCCTGATATATCTCCCCTTTATCCGCTTTGACAGCGTGACAACTGTCGGGGCACGCTCCAAGCCAAAGCGCCTGCGGGCTGAGAACATCAGCTCCTGTCGCCATGAGACCGGCTTCCCAAAACGGGCGCTGGTCAAGAGCAGGTCAATCTGCCCATGCAGCTGGTCAAGAACAGTGTGGCCGAGCGTCTCTAGCTTTGCCAGCTGCGGGTCCATGATCCCATTCAAACTGTCGTTGTTCGGACCCGGGATGAAGGCGACCGAAATCCTGCGCAGCCAATCGTGCCTCTGGCGAACGGAGGTTTCACGGACAATCGTCGATTCCATACCAAACACCTCCAAATACGAGGCATAACCATACCACGCAACATGTACGCGCATGAAGGCGTTCGCGCGCGGTTCAGTCTTGGATAGTGTTGGACAGTTATAGGTTGCGGATGAAAACGCGGTGATTCTTGTACGGAACCCCACCGATATTGACGAGATCCTGCCGCATCTGGACGGCGCTCTCGGCTACCTGGGTCAGATCGGCATGCCGAAAGTTAAACTCGCGGATCGTTTTTTCCATCTCGCTGTACAGTAGCGCATTTCCGCCCCGGCCGTGGTATTCGGGAAGCACGCCGGCTCCATTAAGGGCAATCCAGCGCGTGCGTCGCATCTCGATCAGCATATCGAGCAGTCCAAATGGGAAAAGCCGGCCGAGGCTGCGCTGAATAGCGGCCGAGACATCCGCGAACCCGAACAGAAACCCCACCACGTCCTCGCCGTGGATGATGATTTTAATCAGGCGCGGGTCGGCGATGGTCAAGATCTCGCTAACAACATAATCGATCTCGCGCTCTGTAAGCGGATAGTATTCCCAATTGTTGATGAATGTATTGTTGTAGGTCTGCCCAATGCGCTTGGCCCACGATAGCATCTCACGCTTACTGCGAAAACGCTTGACCTCCAAGCCGCTGCGTTTTGCTGCCCGGGCTCCGATGCGGTGGATCCGCTCCGGCAGCCGGAATTTCTCGGCGCTCAGATAGCAGGAGATAAAATCGACCTCTTTTTGAAAGCCAAGCTCGTACATGAAGGCTGGGTAGTAGGGCGGGTTGTAATTCATCATCGTCATCGCCGGGCGGAACTCATAGCCTTCGACCAGCATCCCGTAGCCATCGAGCGGCCCGAAGCCCTTTGGCCCCACGATCTGTGTCAACCCGCGCTCGGTCGCCCATTCAAAAGCCTTCTCCATGAGCGCCTGCGCCACGCTTAAGTCTTCCACACATTCGAAGAAGTAGAATTGCGCCTGGCGCTTGTCGTGATAGCGGTTGTAGGGTTTGTTCTCGATGACTGCGATGCGGCCGACGTCCTCGCCTCCCCGCTCGGCGAGGTAGAAATCGACCTCGGAATGCTCGTGAAAGGGGTGCTTCCCGCGATTCAAGCGGGTGCGCACATCCATCCTGATCGGTGGCACCCAGAGCGGATGCCCACGGTAGAGCCTGAAGGGCAGCTCAACAAAGCGCGCCACATCACGCCTGGACTCGGTATCGATACGTTTGACTTCGATCATGGACGACCCTATGCGAGTTCCGGCGCCATTGTAGCACCACCCAAATGCGTCTACAATCGGTCGCCTCTGAGGTGAAAACCGCATGTTTTCACGGTTCTTACGCTGGTTCTTCAACACGGCCTCGGCGCTTCTCACCCAGCGCGAGATCATCGGCCTTGACAACCTGCCGCCCAAAGGCCCCTACATCCTGGCTGCCAATCACCTGAGCTACTTCGATCTGCCGCTGGTCTTCGGGATCGTAGGCGGCGAGAATGTAACCGGCTGGGCGGCCGAGAAATATGCCCGCCATCCGTTCTTCGGGCCCCTGCTGCGCATGGGCCGGGCGATCTTCATCGAACGCGGCCAAGTCGACCGCCACGCAATTACCGCCGCCGTGAACTGGCTCGCACACGGCAACATTTTCGGCATGGCTCCCGAGGGCACGCGCAGCAGGACCGACAGCATGTCGCGCGGCAAGACGGGCATCGCCTACTTGGCGCACGAGATCGACATCCCGATCGTGCCAATCGCCGTCTCGGGCACCGAACAAGCCTTCGCCGCCTGGCGCCGGCTGCGCCGGCCGCACTTCAAGATGCAGGTCGGCCAGCCCTTCCACCTTCCGCCAATCGATGAATCCAGGCGCAGCGCCAGCCTGCGCGCGAACACCGACGAAGTCATGTGCCGCATCGCAGCCATGCTGCCGCCTGAATACCACGGCTTTTACGCCGACCACCCGCGGCTGCTTACGCTGCGCCCCCCCGACACCACCCGCTCCTGATCCCATCCAACCCGAAGCCGCACACACGCGGGTGAGGCATAGATCACCCGCGCGGTTCCACCGCGCGCGGGATTGCGCCCTGCCTCCTGAGCGCTACACTGGTAGCACATTTGTTCTAGTGCCCGATTGGCCAGTCCCGGCGGATCCCTCTGTTGAGATCGAAACACGCCGCACCGCCACGGGCACCCGCCGCTCAGTTCTCGCCCGGAGGTATTCGATGCAACCCACGTTGGTCTCGCTTGAACCAAACCTGCCGCTCGCGCTTGACGACCCCACAACATTGGACATGCTCAAGCGGCCGCGCCTGTCCCTCTTCTGGGGGGCGGAGACGCCCACCCGCGTGCTGCTGGCGGCGCTGACGATGATGGCGGCGCGCGGCCAGCAGGTGCGCGTCTTCGATGGCGGCAACCGCTTCGACGGCTACTTCACCGCCCGGTTGGCGCGCCGCTTGAGTCCCGACCCGTACGCCATTCTGGAGCGCGTGCGCCTCTCACGCGCTTTCACCTGCTTCCAGTTGGCCCAGTTGATTGAAAACGCGCCCGCCGCGGGTGTCCCTGCTGTGGAAGCGCCCGCCGGATCCGGAGCCATCACGCAGCCCGCAGAAGTGCTCTTCGTGCTCGACCTGCTCAGCACCTTTTACGACGAGAGCGTCCCGCTGCGCGATGCCGAACGCCTGCTGACGGACACCATCGCCCATCTGAAGCGCCTGGCCGCGGCCGGTCCGGTGATCGTCGGCGCACGCGAGCCGCGCGTGCTGGTTAAGGAGCGCTGGTCGCTGCTCGACCAGCTGCAGGTCGCGGCCGACGCCGCTTGGCTGCTGCGCTCACCGGAGAGCGCTGAACGAGAGCAATTACGTTTATTTGGCTGAGGCGCGCCGGCGGGATTGGGCCGGGAGCACGATCTGCGGCAACCCGCTTCCCTCACCCGGCTCAATCCCGCTGCCCCCGGCACAGGGCTGGTTTCCAGCTTCATACTGCGAGGTATCCGTGACTTACTCTCCCCGCTAAAGCGAGGGAGCTTCCAGGGCTACGCAGTCCCCATTGGGATACGTTGACGCCCTAACGCTCAGTCCGAGCGCAAGTATATTCAAAGCGGCGTTTGTATCTCTGTCGAGAGTAACGCCACAATCGGAGCAATAATGCACGCGAACGTTCAGGCTTTTGGCGACAATTACACCGCATCTGCTACACGCCTGGCTTGTGCTGCGCGGGTTCACGCCAACGATCTGGCTACCAGTGTTTTCAACTTTGTAGCTCAGAAAGCGGCGAAACATGCCCAACGCCGCGTCGTGTGCGGACAGGGACAAATTGCCGTTCCGAGTCATAAACGCCAAGTTCAAATCTTCAACTGCTATCAGGCTGTACGTCCTGGCAAGATCGGTTGCCGTTTTGTGCCAGAAGTCGCGCCGTTGGTTGGCGACATGCTCTTGCAACCTGGCGACCTGGCGCGCTGCTTTGCGCCACCCATAGCCAAACTTCTTGCGCCGGGAGAGACGACGCTGGTCGACTCGCAACTTTCGCAGACTGGTGCGAAGCCAACAAGGGTTGTCGATCAACTCGCCATTGGACAGTGCCAACAGGCTATGCAGTCCAACGTCTATGCCAACGGCGGGGCCGGTATGTTGCACAGGGGTAAAATCAGGCAACTCCAGTTGGAAGCAGACATCCCACTTGCCAACACTACGCTTGACGATAACCTGTTTGATTGTGGCATCGTCGGGAATCGGACGGTGCAAGCGAATACGAACATCGCCCACATGCTGAATGTAAAGACGGTTGCCCTTCAACTTGCAGCCGTCGCCGTGGCGGTATTCCACCGACTTAAAGCGGTTGCGCCCTTTAAAGCGCGGCGCGCCGCGTTGCCCCTTGTAAAATGCGCGACAGGCTTTGTCCACACGGCGCAACATTTGCTGGATCGAAGTGGCATTCAACATGCCCATCTCATCCGGCAGGGCGTGACGCTCATTACGCATCCGGTTCCACTGGTCGTAATAGCTGATGCTGCGGCGCGAACGCTGCCAGGCCCAACGACGCTCATTCAACGCATCGTTGTAGACGGTCTGCATCTGAAAGAATACGTCGCCGAGCGCATACTGCTGTTTTTTGGTAGGAGACAGCCGATATTTGTAGGTACGAATCATCTATCTCGTCTTTTGAGCTTCAATGTACTGCTGGATCGTCTGCGCAGAGACATTGCCCGCTGTGCCGCAATAGTAAGCGCGCGTCCACAGGTTCGGCAGGCGCGTGTTCAACTCGGCAAATTCACGGCGCAACACGTGGGCGGTATAGCTCTTGAGCCGGTGCATGATCTGGTAGGGTGCAATCGTGGGTGGGAACGAACAGAACAGGTGAACGTGGTCCGGCTGTATCGTGATGTCCAGAATTTCACCGCCGTTTTCCATCGTCTTTTCTCGCAACAGTTCTTCAAGGCGAATCGCAATCACCCCCGTCAGAATTTTGCGGCGATATTTCGGACACCACACGAAGTGATAGTTGATATTGTAAACGGCGTGGCGGGTTCGTTTGCTGTCCATGAACGAATTATGCTGCATTTGTTTTGTTTTGTCAAACTAACGGGGAGGCAGGAGGGTGGCGCAATTCCCCATCCCCACTAATGCCGGGCGATTACCCCGGTATAATGCCGGGCGATTACCCCGGTATAATGCCGGGCGATTACCCCGGTATAATGCCGGGCGATTACCCCGGTATAATGCCGGGCGATTACCCCAGTATAATGCCGGGCGATTACCCCGGTATAAAGTGGGGAGTACCCTTGCGCCTTTTCTATGGGACGAACACTGCCATCCATCACACAGGCTTTCCTGCACGAACAGCAATCACTAGCGCGCTTCCGCCGCGCGCTGCGCCGCGAGGACCAGCGCGCCCTCGATGACCTGCTGGGCGCCTCACGCCGCCACCTGGCGGCGGCCGCTTACGCCTCACATCTGCTGCCCTTCGAGGTGATGCTGCTGGCGATGCTGGTCGAAGAACACAAACAGGTGCTGCTGCTGCAGCAGCAGGTCGAAGCTCTGGACGCCGCGGGCGAAATGCGCGCGCTCGCTGCGCCTGACGCCGCCAGCGCGGAGGGCGCATGACGACCCTCTTCGGCTGGCTGTTCGACATCTACCCTGCCGGCGACGGTATGACCCTGTGGCTGATCGATCCCCAGGGCCAGAGCCATAAGCTACGCGATTCGTTCACGGCTATGTTCTACGTCCGCGGGCCGCGGGCGGAACTGCGGGAGCTGTGCCAGTGGCTGCGAGAGCGCCGGGCTCCGGTGACCCTCGCCCGCGGCGAGCACACCGATCTGTTCCTCGACCGGCCGGTGGAAGTGCTCGAAGTGGGGGTAGGCCCCGGCCGGCTGCCGCAGATCTTCCGCCAGGTCGCCGACGCCTACCCCCGGCTGACCTACTACAACGCCGATATCTCGCTCGCCCAGCGCTATGTGCTGGCGCGGGGCGTCTTCCCGCTGGCGTACTGCACGCTGGAGGTGGATGGCGCGCAGGTGCAGAGCATCGAAGCGCTCGACACCCCCTGGGAGATCGACTACGCACTGCCGCCGCTGCGCACGATGGCGCTGCGGCTGGCAGGCGACATGCGCGATCCTGGGCGCGGGCACCGCGCCGATCTGCTGGTCGAGATCGAGGGCGAGACACTGCGCTTCCCGCGCCGCCGCAGCCGCGAGCTGCTACTCGGCGTCCGCCACCTGCTCGAGCAGTACGACCCCGATGTGATCGTCAGCACCTACGGCGACAACTACATCCTGCCGCGCCTTTTGGATCTATCTCGGCATTACGGCATCCCGCTGCCGCTCAACCGCGACCTGCAGCACGTGGTGCAGCGCAAATCGGCCTCCTCTTACTTCTCCTACGGGCGGGTCGTCTTCCGCAACGAACAGCATCTGCTCTTCGGGCGCTGGCACCTCGACCGCCAGAACGCATTCCTGGCCAACGACTACGGCATCGACGGCATCCTCGAGATCGCCCGTCTCTCGGGCCTGCCGGCCCAGACGGTGGCGCGCGTCTCGACCGGCACGGGGATCAGCGCCATGCAGGTCGCCACGGCGCTGCGCCGGGATGTACTCGTCCCCTGGCAAAAACGCCAGCCGGAGGACCTGAAGAGCGGGATCCAACTGCTCTCGGCCGACAAGGGCGGCATGGTCTACACGCCCATTGCCGGCCTGCACGAGCATGTGGCCGAGCTCGATTTCACCGCCATGTATCCCAGCATCATGGTCCATTTCAACATCTCGCCCGAGACGGTCGGCGCGCACTGCTGCCCGGGCGAGCCGATCCCCGAACTGGGCACGCCCGTCTGCCGCCACCGCCAGGGCCTGGTGCCCGAGACGCTGGCCCCGCTGCTCGAGAAGCGCAATAAGTACAAGGCCCTCATCCGCCAGCTCCCGCAGGACGACCCGCGCCTGGAGGCCTACCGCCGGCGCTACTCGGCTCATAAGTGGCTGCTGGTGACCTGCTTCGGCTACCTGGGTTACAAGAACGCCCGCTTCGGGCGGATCGAGGCGCATGAGGCTGTCAACGCCTACGGGCGCGAAGTGCTGCTGCAAACCAAGGAACTGGTCGAGGCGCGCGGCTTCCGGGTGCTGCACCTGTACGTCGATGGGCTCTGGATCCACAAGCCCGATGCCCGCGAGCGGCCGGATTACGAAGCGCTGCTGGAAGAGATCCGGGCTCGGACCGGGCTGCAGATCGGGCTGGAGGGCGTCTATCGCTGGCTGGCTTTCCTGCCCTCGCGCACCGAACCGCGCGTGGCCGTCGCCAACCGCTACTTCGGGGCCTATGAGGATCGCACGCTCAAGGTGCGCGGGATCGAGGCCCGCCGCCGCGACACACCGCACTTCATCAAGCAGACCCAGATGGAGATGCTCGAGATCCTCGCGCAGGGCGCCGATGCGGCCGGTTTTCGCGCCGCCCTGCCCCAAGCGCTGGATCACGCCCGGCAGCGGCTGCTGGCACTGAGGCGCGGGGATGTTATGCCTTCAGAACTGGTGATCGCCCACCGCCTCTCGCGCCGTCCGGAGGAATACACCGTCCGCACCGCCGCAGCACGTGTAGCCCGGGAGCTCGCCCGTACCGGGGTCGAGCTCCACCCCGGCGAGCGCATGAATTTCCTGCTCGTCCCGGGCCCGGAGGTGGCCCGCGCCTGGGAGATGGTTGAGGGGGAAGCGCACTACGACCGCCAGGCCTACACCGAACTGCTGCTACGGGCCGTCGACAGCATCGTGGCTCCGCTCGGCGTGGACCGCTCCACGCTGGAGACATGGCTGCTGGCGAACGCCGGCTACTGGGGTCCGCCCGGCGTGCTGCCGCCGCCTGGCGTGGATGTGGGTGCGCCGCTGTTGAAAGGGCGCTTATGGACCGTGACGGGGGTGCGGCCGCCCTCCGTAATCGATAAGGATCGCCGGCCACCACTTGCGATTCCGCAGCGAGAACTGCTGCTGGCCGCGTAGGTTCGAACACGCAGCGAACACATGGGAGAGTAGATGAGACGAGCTTCGTTGTTCATGATTGTGAGCGGGTGGGTCAGTTTGATCGCCAATGTGCTTGGTATCCTGGGGTATTTTTCGGGGGAGGGCATCTTCGCCGGGCTGGAGCTGGATGGTGGGCTGCTGATCGCGGCTTCGTTCCTGACCCTGGCTTATGCCCTGGTGGTTTGGTCGGCCTGGGCCTGGAAGCGGGTGCAGGTCACCCATGCGCCGGGTGAGGCGGCGCTGCGCGCCGCATTCATGCTGGATGCGCTGGATGATGGCCCTCGGCCTGGGCTGGTTCTTTACACCCTTCGCCGCCCTTGGTTTGGTGGTGCTGGGCGAGAACCTGGGGCCACTGCTGAACACACAGCCGGAGGGTTAGTCACCACCGCCTTCTTCCTTGTTGCCGCTCGGATGGCAGCGGACGCAGTTGGAAAAATCGCCGATGCCTTCGGGACTGTGCATCTTGAGGAGCCCAGATGAGTTGGTCAGCGGGCAGCACTGCTGCTGGCGAACAAGCTGATCGGCATGGATGCGCTTTTCTACCTGTTTTGCCCGGTTGATCTTCCATAATCGGACCTTCGGCCGCCTCGCGAAACAAAAACTGTGCCATCCTGATCCTAACCGATTTGGACCAGGTCATTGCCCGCAAGACAGCCGTATCGAAATCCCGAGTTTGCCGTCATAACAGGTGAAGCATGCCGTCCAGCGAAGAGAGATGGATAAAAGGTGCGAGGGAATTTGACAGCAACATCCTGGCTGAAATCTACGATGCCCTCAGCCCGGAGCTGTTCCGCTATGCCTACCGTCTGCTCGGGCAGCGAGAACCCGCAGAGGACATGCTCGGGGAGACCTTCTTGCGTTTTCTACGGGCGATTCGGGCAGGAGGTGGGCCAAAGACACACCTGCGGGCATACCTGTACCGCACTTTGCACAACCTGGTCATGGATCGATATCGCCGCCAGGAACCACCCTGGAGCGAGCTCATACCCGAGCAGTTCTCTGCTGAAAAGAGCGCCAACCCGGCGATGTCTGTGCAGCAGCAATTAGATGAAACGGAAGCACGTACATTTTTGTGGAAGTTAACGCCCGACCAGCGGCAGGTGATTGTACTGAAGTTCTTTCAGGAACTGAGCAACGCCGAGATCGCCGCAGCGCTCAAGAAGTCAGAAGGTGCTGTGAAAGCCTTACAACATCGTGGTTTGGAATCGCTACGCAGCTTAATCGAGAAAGTGTCGATCGATCAGGGGTGAGCAGGATCATGAAAAAGAAAAAACCATTCCATAAAGCCGAAATCAATGGACAGGATCAATCATCCAACGCCGGTGCAGAGGATGAGTACGCCACGACCCTGGCTCGAATGGATGCGCTCCTTCCGGTACCCGAGCGAGATCCTGCACGAACCTGGACCGGTCGTCAGGCATTCTTAGCACAGGCGCGCAATTTGCAGCCGATCGTATCTACTCAGGCGAAACCACGTCTTATAGGGTGGACGAGCATTTTCAGAAAGGAGCGTTCACCTATGTTCATTCTCGCCCGTATCGTACTGTTAGCCGCAATTGCACTTGGTGGGACCGGCGTCACTGCCTACGCCGCGCAGGAAAGCCTCCCCGACCAGGCCCTGTATCCGGTAAAGACCTGGATCGAGGATGTTCGCCTCGCTCTTGCCAATGGACCGCAGGCAGATTTCGGCCTTCTTCAAGGCTTCGTCGAGGAACGCATCGAGGAGATCGAGGCGCTTGTTGGTGAGGGGCTACCTGTCCCCAACCAAGTGTCCGATCGTCTTGAAACGCAGCTCCAGCAAATGATGCGTCTCGCTGCTCAGATGGAAGAACCGGCCATGCTGCAAGCGATGGAGCAGGTGCAGGAGCGCTTACAGTTGCAGGTTCAGCGCCTGGAGAAGATCCAAAACAATGCCCCGGAGGATGCTCAGGCCTTGGGGTTGGCCACCCAGGCCATGAATAACATCCGCAACACGGCCGAAGAGGCCATCCTCGATCCGACAACCTTCCGTATGCGCTTGGGGAACGAGCGTCCGCAGGACGCCCCGGTTCAGCCCGAAAGCCAAC
>Ga0307426_1001517_pt1 | contig 15281 bp, 10 predicted proteins | sample SalMarWE160340MG_FD_202165 | JGI IMG/M metagenome (GOLD analysis project Ga0307426, IMG submission 202165) | Salt marsh sediment microbial communities from the Plum Island Ecosystem LTER, Massachusetts, United States - WE1603-40 | ecosystem: Environmental > Aquatic > Marine > Intertidal zone >... | reverse complement strand
TTCCATCCTAAAGGCATGGAGCTATGGAATACGCTGCTTGAGTACTGGCGCCATGAGCACCGCAGCGCCGGATATGTGGAATCGAAAACCCCGATCATGTTAAATCGCGCACTGTGGGAACGTTCCGGGCACTGGGACAATTATCGCGAGAACATGTATACATCCGTCATTGACGATATGGAATATGCCATCAAGCCGATGAACTGCCCCGGCGGCATGCTGCTTTACAAGAGCAAGCCCCACTCTTATCGGGACTTGCCGCTGCGGGTAGCAGAAGTCGGACTTGTTCACCGGCATGAGCTGAGCGGTGTGCTTTCCGGGCTCTTCCGGGTCAGAGCCTTCCACCAGGATGATGCCCATTTATACATGACGGATGAACATATCGAGGCCGAAATCATTGCAATTCTGAACCTGGCAGAAAGAATGTACGCTGCTTTTGGTTTAGGATTTCATCTGGAGCTTTCCACCAGACCGGAAAAATCCATCGGAACCGATGCGCAGTGGGAAACGGCCACCAGCGGCCTTGAATCGGCCCTGAAGGCCTATGGCAAGGAATACGTTATAAACGAAGGCGACGGCGCCTTTTACGGTCCTAAGATTGATCTGCATATTAAAGATGCCCTGAATCGAACCTGGCAATGCGGCACAATCCAGCTGGACATGTCTCAGCCCGAGCGATTCGATCTCTACTACATCGACAAAGATAATGAAAAGCACCGTCCGATCATGATTCACCGAACCGTTTTCGGATCCATCGAGCGCTTTTTGGGCATTTTGATCGAGCATTTTGCCGGCAAGTTTCCATTGTGGATGGCACCGGTGCAGGCCGTCATTTTGCCGATCAACGATGACCTGGTGTCCTATTCCGAGGAAGTCGGGAATATTTTAAAAAATGCCGGACTGCGGGTGGAACTCGACAGTCGCACTGAGAGCCTTAACAAAAAAGTACGTGAGGCGCAATTGCAGTATATTCCCTTAATCCTTACAATTGGTGCCAAAGAAAAAGAGGCCGGCACACTCTCGGTGAGAACCCTTGACGGAAATGTCAAATACGGTGTGACCCATCAGAGCTTTCTGGATACTGTGCTGACGCACATCCGCAATCGAGAGCTTTCGCTGAATATCTTCGATAGTTGATGGTGGGGATGGTTGTGATGGTTGAGATAGTTTAGATCGTTGAGATGGTTGAGATCGTTAAGATGGTTTATCAGGAGGTAATTACAGTGTTGGTTGATAGGCTTAAGGCGAAAGGTCAAAGGTTAATGGTAAAAGGGTATCCAATTTCGAATTTCGGATATCGGATGCCTTCTCACCTTCTCACTTTCTCACCTTCCCACCTTCTTTCTTTTATATTCTGACATCTGACCGCTGTATCACGGCTCTATATATGTTACCTAAAGTAAAAAATTATACCTATTACTGGCTGCCGCTTGTCGTGTATTGTTTGTTAATCTACATCCAGTCGGATTATCCCTCACCGGAAAGCCTTCCTTCATTTGAATTCGGCGACAAGCTGTATCATTTTGCGGCCTATGCCGTTATGGGCGTTTTGTTTTACCGGGCCTATCAGACCCTGCCTTTAAAAAATAATATTTTATTGCTGATGCTGCTCAGCATGATTTCCACTTCCTTTTACGGCCTCAGTGATGAAATCCACCAGTCTTTCGTCCCCTATCGAGACGGCAGCTTTCTGGATGTGATCGCTGATGTCCTCGGGGCGGTTTGCGGCGTCTACTTGTACAATTTGTGGAGGACGGCCAGAAATGACAGGCGACAGAGGTCTGTGAAGTCGGAAGTTGGAATGCGGAAGTCGGAAAAATAGCAACCCTATCGCTTGCCCCGCGGTTTGCGGATTATGTCATTTAATTCCGGCAAACTCCACCCAACTCAGTAGACGTTACAAAATCCATAAACTCAATAAACCTTATAAACGCAACAAGCCCAATCAACTCAACAAACTATCTCACCGGAGCCCAAAAGGGGTTTGACAAATACCGGTGTTTCAGTTAAATAAATATCTTCCGAAAAAGTCCCCGCAAAGGAGGGCCATATCACTATGGCTGATCAGAATATAATCGTTATCAACGGTAATGAGTTTTCCTTTGAACCTGGAGAAAGCATTCTTAATGTCGCCCGGCGCAATAGCATCGATATTCCCACGCTGTGTCATTTAAAGGGGGTAATCGCTACCGGCGCATGCCGGGTTTGTGTTGTTGAAGTAGAAGGTGCCCGCAGCCTGGTCGCCTCCTGTGCAGCACCAGCAGGCAACAACATGATCGTGCGCACCGACTCCGCTAAAGTTATTGCGGCCCGGCGCATGGTCATTCAGCTGCTGCTCTCATCGGGTAATCACAATTGCGCGGTCAGCGGATCGGCCGGCAACAACTGGACCGAGTTTCAACTCAAGTCCCAGCAGACCGAGGACACTGCCGAATTGTGCCCCGTTTGGGGAGACTGCAAGCTGCAGGAGCTGGCCTTCCGCTATCAGGTCAACGGCGAACGTTTTACACCCACCGATACGCCGTATCCAATGGAGGACGTCAACCCCTTTATTGTGCGTGATTTTTCGCGCTGCATTCAATGCGGGCGTTGTGTTCAGGCCTGCAATGAAGTACAGGTCAATCAAGCCATCCATTACGGCTATCGGGGTGCCGGCACCAAAATTATTGCCGCCGGCGACCGGCCCTACAAAGACTCTGATTGTGTGTTTTGCGGAGAATGCGTGCAGGCATGCCCGGTGGGCGCTCTGGTCGAAAAAGATGCCCGCTACCGGGTGAGACCCTGGGAAACCAGAAAGGTGCGCACGACCTGCAGTTATTGCGGCGTCGGCTGCCAGCTTTATCTGCATGTAAAAGACAACCGCGTTGTAAAGGTGACCGGGGCGGAGGATTATGCACCCAATTACGGCAGTCTGTGCGTGAAGGGCCGGTTCGGTTATGATTTTATCAATTCGTCCGATCGTCTGACCACCCCGCTGATCAAGGAAAACGATCAATTTCGTGAAGCCTCCTGGGAAGAGGCCCTTGATCTGGTCGCCAAGAAGTTCAGCGATATTAAGGCCACGCACGGATCCGACAGTCTGGCGGTACTGACTTCCGCCAGAATCACCAACGAAGAAAATTACATTGCTCAGAAATTTGCCCGGGCGGTGCTCAAAACCAACAGCGTCGACCACTGTGCCCGGCTCTGACATTCTTCCACTGTGGCCGGTCTGGCCGCAGCGTTTGGCAGTGGTGCCATGACCAATACCATCGATTGCATTGAAAAAGCGGATGCCATTCTGATCACAGGATCCAATACCACTGAAAACCACCCGGTACTGTCAAGTTATGTCAAGCGGGCGGTTACCCGCAAGGGAGCGAAACTGATTGTCGTTGATCCGCGACGCATTAAAATTACCCGCTTTGCACACAAATGGTTGCGCCAAAACCTTGGAACTGATGTGGTCTGGATCAACGGTATGATGCATGTCATCATCAAGGAAAACCTTTGGGCCAAGGAATATGTTGCAAGCCGTACTGAAGGGTTTGAGGAAGTTAAAAAGGTCGTTGAAAAATATACGCCTGATTATGTTGAGGGAATTACCGGAATCCCTGCTCAGCAGCTCATTGATGCCGCCCGTCTGTATGCCGGCGCTGAACACGGCAGCATTCTGTATTGCATGGGGATCACCCAGCACACCACCGGCACGGATAATGTCAAATCTCTGGCCAATCTGGCGATGCTGTGCGGAAATCTCGGCATTGAAGGCGGCGGCGTCAATCCGCTGCGGGGTCAGAACAACGTCCAGGGGGCCTGTGATATGGGCGGCCTGCCGGACGTATACAGCGGATATCAGAAGGTGATCGACCCGAAGGCCCGTCAAAAAATGGCCCAAGCCTGGGGCGTCACCGATCTGCCGGACCAGCCCGGGATGAAAGTAACTGCGATGATACCGGCAGCCCATGACGGCAAGCTCAAGGCCCTGTACATTATCGGCGAAAATCCGCTGGTTTCGGACCCTGATTTAAACCACTGCGAAAAGAGCCTCAAACACCTGGATTTTCTGGTGGTGCAGGACATTTTCCTGACCGAAACCGCCCTGCTGGCGGATGTGGTGCTGCCCTCGGCATGCTTTGCTGAAAAAGAAGGAACCTTTGCCAATACCGACCGCCGGGTACAACGGGTGCGCAAGGCAGTGGAACCGCCTGGCCAGGCTTGGGAGGATTGGAAAATCACATGTGAAATTGCCGGCCGCATGGGCTACGCCATGCACTATGAAAACAGCCGACAGATCATGGAAGAAATTGCGCAGTTGACACCTTCATACGGTGGCATCAGCTTTGACCGGATCGAGCAGGAAGGCATTCACTGGCCGGCGCCGACGGCCGAGCATCCCGGAACGCCCATTCTGCACCGGGAACAGTTCACCAAGGGCAAAGGGACCTTCCATGCGATTGACTATATACCGCCGGCTGAAAAAGCGGATGATGAATATCCCATGTATCTGACCACCGGCCGTCTGCTCTATCAATACCACACCGGCACCATGACCATGAAAAGCAAAGGTCTGATGGACATTGCGCCGGAGTGCTTCGTTGAGATTTCCTCCCAGGATGCCCGCAAATATGAGCTGGAAGACGGAGCGGCTGTTAATATTGCCTCCCGCCGGGGCAATATCCAGGCCAAGATTAAGATTTCGACCAAAGCAGTGTCGGGTACGGTGTTTATACCGTTTCATTATGCCGCCGCCGCTGCCAACCGGCTGACCAACGCCGCCCTGGACGCGATTTCCGGTATCCCCGAGTATAAGGTGTGTGCGGTGAAGCTTTCGAAGGCGGCCTAGCGCATAGCGCAAGGCGTATGGCGTTAAGGCTTAAGGCGCTGGGCCTAAGCTCTAAAGTAGCGTCAAAGTAAATTGTAAACCAGTTGCATCAGAAGGTTTTATAAGACAATAAAATTTCGTTAAGCAGATAATTTTCGCAAAGTCAGTCAATTGCTTCTTTAAATAACGGAACCCCGGCCGAAGGTCAAAGGCATAGGGTGTAAGGACGAAAAAAACCCGATCTTCATAGAAGATCGGGTTTTTTGGCTATTGATTGAAGATCTGTTTGAATCTTAAATTATTATCAGCTCTTATTCTTCTTCTTTCGAGTACAGCACGTCTACATCCTTGAGATCATCTCCCAGGTACTCCCTTTCATTTTCACCCAGGATACCCATGGACAGGCAGATCAGGGTCCAGAGGTGGACGTTGTGCCAGCCGCCGCCGTAAAATTCGCTCAGATCGTGAATTTGAGAATGGCAGTTGTGGCAGGGAGTTATGCAATATGAAGCCCCGGTGGCCATGATCTGGTCGGCCTTCAGTTTGCCGAAAGCTCGGCGGGCTTCGGGCATTCCGTTTTGCAGGAAGCCGCCGCCGCCGCCGCAACAGTAATTGTTTGAACGGTTTGGGGTCATGTCGATAAAATTTTCTTTTCCAACCACAGCTTTAGTCACAAACCGGAGGTCTTCGGCCACCGGATCCCCAAAGCTTTTGCGAACCAGCTGACAGGGATCCTGGACCGTAAACTTGATTTTGCGCTCTTTGTTCCATTCGGAGCTAACGTTCAGTTTGCCCTCCCGAATCCAGCGGGCATATAATCTGATGATGCTTTCGATCTCGAATTTGTGCTCGATGTTGAACTTTTGCAGTCCGACCCGGACTGCGAACAGCTCGTGCCCTCACTCAGTGTTGAGCCAGTACTTGCAGCCCAAATCGTCGACGGCTTTGGCTTTTGTCCGCACGATGTGCTCCCAGTTTTCGAGGTCGGCCATAAACATGCAGTAGTTTTCCGCTGCCCACCCTTTGGTGCCGTACGTCCAGTCGGCGCCGACGGTGTGAAGAATCTTCCACAACGGCACCATTTCATCCGGTTCGGTCACCGGTTCACGCGAATTCTGGTTCAGGAAATATTCAGCGCCTGCTTTGTTTACCGGTGCTTCCAAATTCTCAAAACCGGGTTGAGTCTCCCGCACTTCCTCCAGGACATCCTCCACCACGAATTGAAAATCTTCCTCCGAAGCCCCCATGGCACTGCAGGTATCGCTTCTAAGGGCCATGTCACAGGAGCCTAAAATGCCCTTGGGCCGTTCTTCCCTGGGGCGGCTCTTTCTCACATTGAATACGAGCTGCGGGATGTCGATTTTCATCGGGCAAACGTAAATGCAGCGCATACACAGGGTGCACATCCAGGCCCAATCGGAACTCAGGATCTCATCGTCCATCCCCAGCGCCGCCATGCGCAAAAATTTTCTGGGGTCCATATCCTCCAGCCCGGTGGCCGGGCAGCCGGCAGAGCAGGCCCCGCATGTCAGACACAAATTCAGATTGCCGCCGTCCGGCAGAATCTCTTTAACCTTGTCGATAAACATGCTTTTTTTCTTACCGCCAAGTTTGATTGCTTCTTCAGCCATGCTGTAAAAACCTCCGTATATTTTTTTCCTTAACCTCGTGCGGCCGGATTCATTGGCACAAGGTTTCATTAATTCAAATTGTTCAGCAAATTGCAGGATGAAAAAAATATTAAGTAGATTTATATGCCAGAATTTTTAGGGTTTGTCAATGAATCTGTCAAAAATCAGCGATTCTCGGTGAACATAAGCAGTAATAGGAGCAGGTATTGCGGTGGATCTTAATTCCCTTCTACGCTATCGGTCACCACCCTCCGCTTGTCCGTCAGTCATCATTAACATCCTCCCAGCCGTTCAACATGGGCCTGAAATAGGCAAAGGGGGTGTGGCCCAAGGTGGCCAGGTAGACATGCGTGAAAAGGAAGGCACAGAATACGCATGCCAGCAGCCAATGAACCTCGATTAGGAATCTCATTCCTCCCAACGCCAGCACCATGGTCCGCAGCGGCACCACGTCCAGAAGCAATACCCCTGTGAGTGTCACCAAAGGCGTAAACACGAGCATGATGGCTGCATAAGCCGTCTTTTGGAGCGCATTGAATTTGTGGTTCGGCGATACCTGGAATGGGTTCGGTTCGCCCTTGAAATATTGATAGCAATAGTAGAGGATCTGTTGGAGCATGCCTTTCCTGATGTCGTCAGCCGTGGGCACATAGAGTCGAATCAGGTTGCGCGCAATGAACGCATAATAGACGAACCAGAGGGCGTAGGAGCAGATGAAGACGACTCCGACGTCATTATGCAACCGAACCGCCGCATTGTAACTGCCTAGGACCCTGACGGTGGCCGGAAATCGGATTTCTGCGCCGGTAATGCAGAGCGCCAGGATGCATAATACATTGAGCCAGTGCCAAATCCTAACGGGAACCGGTGTTAAGTAAACCCTTTCACGGCGCCTCATTGCGAGCCCTCCTTCGCTTCCTGATCGTTGCAATACGAAACATGCCGTGCACGACAGGCATGATCAGCCCGCAGGTTGTGATTACAATTCCTGCGATGCTGAGGGCTTTGCTGCGGGTCACGCCGATGATATAAAAGTCCGGGGTGCCGAAGACGGTATCCAGGGCCGCACCCTTCTGCACCGGTATACGCCGGTAGTCGCCTAGATTATCGGGCAGGGCCACGAAGCTTGTCTGCAAATAGCGGGATCCGGTGGTGTGGCAAAAGGCACAGTCTTTGCGATTTTCCAGGACCACCATGCTGTGGTTCGGCTCCGCCGGGGTCATCATGCCCCACAGGTCTAACCCATACCGCTCGGCACGCCGGATGAACCTCCTCAACTCTCCGAAGGAGATGATCCCGTCGCCGTTCAAGTCGATGAGGTGGGACGTTTTCACGGAGGCTTGGTATCGGGCCAGTGTTTTTAGACCTACGGGACGGACGCGCAACGGCACACTCACTCCTCTGTTGATCCTCGCTATATAGAATGTAATGATGTAATCTTTCGAGTTGGTGTGGCAGGTGACGCATAAAAGCGATGAAAGGTGCAGATCGGTCTGTTGGAGCCACTTGCTGTGGATTTCGACCATATCGGTCCAATCGTGGCATTTTTCGCAGGTGCGGTTCTCATCGAATCCTGAAGCGGCACCGAAGGCTTCGACACGGTGAGGATCATGACAGTCGGTGCACGTTGCATTATCGGCATGAATACTCTGAGCGTACTCTGATTTTACCTGCTCATGACAATTGCCGCAATTCGCCCGGGGGGGACGGACATTGCCCCCGGGATGGTCGTCGGAGATGTCGGCATGGCAGTCGGTGCATGCCAAATCACCGTGGGGAAGCTGTCTGTAGCGGTCAGGGTTGATATAGAGGTAGCCCCCGCCCTGCTGGACAATCGATTTATCGCCGTGGCACTCCACACAGTCCGCTGTGCTCATTGCCGCGGCGCCGGTTGCCGCTAAAGCAATAAAACCTGCTGCCAGAACACCGCTCAAAAAGGTCTTGACCCCGGAATAATTATTCATGCCCACTGCGCCCGTGTGACCTTACGCGAAAATTATTTCGAAAAATAAAGATAAGAAGTTGCTTTTTCAAAGCGGAGGAATCGAAAATGCTGAATTCTGTAACGGCATCAACTTCCGACTTCGCTCTTCGAGCTACGACGGGACAAGGCGGATCCCTACTTTGAGGCATCCATTCAACGAAACCAATACCCATGCAGATAACGAAAGCAGGGTCGGTTGTCAATATCGATTTCCGGCGACGGAATTGAGGATTCAGGAAAATTCGGGCATAATCCACCGCTTTGAATTTTGAATCTCACGGCAGCAAAATGGTCGATCCGGTCGTTTTACGGGCTTCCAAATCGCGATGGGCCTGGGCCGCCTCGGACAATGGATAAGTCTGCCTGATCTCGATTTTTACCGCCCCGCTTTCCACGACCTCGAATAGGTCCCGGGCATGAGCCAATAAGTCCTCGCGTTTGGCGGTATAGGCCATCAGACTGGGACGGGTTAAAAATAATGAGCCTTTGGCTGCCAGAATGGCCGGATCAAAGGATGAGACCGACCCGGACGATTGGCCGAAGGAGACCATCATCCCTATCGGACGCAGGCAGTCCAGTGATTTCATAAACGTTGCCTGCCCTACGGAGTCATAGACCACATCCACCCCCTTGCCGCCGGTAATTTCTTTTATTTTGGCGACAAAATCTTCCTCGTTATACAGGATGGGATGATCACAGCCATGGGATCGCGCCATTGCGGCCTTTTCCTGCGAACCGACTGTTCCGATCACGGTCGCACCGAGGTGTTTGGCCCACTGGCAGGCAATCGAGCCGACGCCTCCGGCTGCGGCATGAATTAGCACCGTATCGCCTTGCTTGACATCGTAACAACCCCGCAAAAGATAACGCGCCGTCATGCCCTGGAGCATCATGGCGGCTCCCTGGCGGGTGGAAATGCCCGCGGGAAGTTTCACCAGTCGATCGGCCGGAATCCTGCGAACCTCGGCATAGGCGCCGGGCGGAGGTCCCGCGTAGGCCACCCGGTCGCCGACGGCCACTTCGGATACGCCTTCACCGATTTCTGCGACGATTCCGGCGCCTTCCAAGCCCAGTATGGCCGGCAACGCCGGCAGCGGGTACAAACCGGTGCGGTGATAGACATCGATAAAATTCAACCCCACCGCCTCGTGGCGCACCAGCGCCTCACCGGTCTGCGGTTTGCCTGGATCAACATCCTCCCATTTTAAAACTCCCGGACCGCCGTTTTCGTAAATTCGTATAGCTTTGGACATCGTGTCCTCCTTTCTGATGATGTTTAAAATTTCGATAAAGCGACATTGAATAGATAATAATATTCGTTGGTTTTTTCAGAAGTCAAGTTGGCAGTGTCGGAATATTATTTGTTCCTAAGTTGCAAAAAATTGCAAAATTAAATGTAATTGCGTCTGTATCTTTCAGATCTTGACACCATTTAAAATCCTGGGATATACGAAACATACATGCACTTCGATCAAATTGCAGATATTGGCAAGAAAATATGTAGTCGGAGCTCCGTCAAATTCGGGGTTAATTTTGAGCATATCACAAGGGGGGTCCGAAAGGGATAATCTCAATATATCTGACTTTTTAAATCCAAAATTTAACAACAACATGTTGTGTCCGTCCCGCTTTTCTCTCTGAGGGTTACCTGCTGGATTCAGCATCTTTTCTGTGATATTAGCAATCTAATGATGGGGAATGGAGTTGAATGCTCAATTTTGGCGATTAAATTCTTACTTTTTCTTTATAAATAATCAATAAAGGGGAGATTAGAACTGCAAATCCACCGCTTTCTGCCAAAGCGGAAGGATTTGATTTATAGCCGAAACCCATCATCCAGCTGTTTTTCACATTGCGTTAGGAAATTTAAAAATCCGGTTTCTCAGCAGGCATCTAAATCATCCGCTAATTTTTGAATACCATCCAGATCAAAGTCTTTCGCCATTTGAACAATCTGTTTGCTGAGTAGCATGCAAGAATCTGATTGGTCCTTAATTTCCTCTGCGATGGCATTTAATGTCATGACATCTCCCATTTCCGCCGCATCGCGGATGCGTTGGGCAATATCCCGAGCTAATTCAGAAGGAATAGCTACTATCTCTTCATCGGATAGTTTACAGGTATTTTCCTGGCCCGATACGCCAAGACTATGAACCGATTCCAAGGCTTGATTGAGAACAGTTTCAAGCTCCGAGAGTCTCACATTCAGCTGGTTGGGTGACTGGGTTTTTTTGTCAGCGCCTTTGACAAGTTTTTCCATATTCACAGCGGCAGCCTGCAAATCTGTAGCCGCCAGATTACCGGCCAATCCTTTGAGATTGTGCACCAGGCTGTGGGCTTGATCAAAATCCTCGGCATCAAGCGCCTCACGGATTTCATTTGCTGCTTCGTTGTAGTCCGTCGCAAAACTTAAAAGCAACTTTCGATAGAGTTTTTTGTTTCCTTGCAATCGCTTCAATCCATCTGACAGATCAAATCCCGGCAAATATCCCGGAAGCGCCGCTTCAATCGAAAACACGTGGTCCTCACCAGAGGGCTCGACGGAAACAACGGGTGCCTGGGTCGCCGCCCGTTTTTCACTTGGCTGGATCCATTTTTGTAGGGTGGCAAAAAGCTGATCCGGGTCAATAGGTTTGGTGACATGGCCGTTCATACCAGCCTGGATGCTTTTATTCTCATCACCGGCCATGGCATGGGCGGTCATGGCAATGATTGGCACATTTCGGATTTCGGACCTCAGATTTCGGATTTCCCGTGTAGCGGTGTATCCGTCCATCACCGGCATTTGAATATCCATCAGAACAGCGTCATAATTGCCTGCCTTTACGGCATTGACAGCTTCCAGACCGTTATTGGCTATGGTTACTGCCAGCCCAGCCCCTTCCAGGATCTCTTTAGCCACCTGCTGGTTGATTTCATTGTCTTCTGCTAACAGCAACCGCGCTCCCTGAATATGTTTAAACGCTTCGGCTGCCTGTTCTTTGCTTTGCGCTACCCGTGCCATATCGGGCACGGCCGCTCCAAAGGCTTTCATCGTGGCGTCAAAAAGCATCGAAGGACTGACCGGTTTAAGGAGAAAGCCCTCGAGTCCAGCCTCTTCCACTTGCTGCATGACCTCTTCGCGACCGTAGCCGGTCACCATAACGATGGCCGGAATTTTGCTTAAACCCTTATGGTTTTTAATGCGCCTGGATGCCTCAATTCCATCCATGCCCGGCATCTGCCAATCCATAAGAACCAATTCAAAGGGTTGGCTCTCAGATGCTGTTTCCAGCTCCGTTAACGCCTCCCGACCGGAAGCCGCCAGGGTGACCTCAAATGAAAAAGATTCCAGCATTTCCCGCAAAATGCCCCTTGAGGTGTCGTTGTCATCCACCACCAACACCTTCATGCCACGCAGATCCGGTGAGAGCTTAAAACGCTTTTGGGCCTTTTCTTTTCCCAGACCGAAGTTGGCGGTAAAACTGAAGGTACTGCCCTGGCCGGGATGGCTTTCCACCCAGATTTTCCCGCCCATCATCTCTGCCAGCCGTTTGCTGATCGTTAATCCCAACCCGGTGCCGCCATATTTGCGGGTCGTTGAGGAGTCTGCTTGCGCAAATGGTTGAAACAGCTTGGCAGCTTGTGCTTCGGTCATGCCAATGCCGGAATCCCGGACAGAAAATTTTAAGGTTACTTGCGCTTCTTCTTTTTTGACCAATTCGGTGGAAACGACAATCTCGCCTGAATCCGTAAATTTGACGGCGTTGTTGGATAAATTGATGAGAATCTGTCCCAGGCGCAGGGGATCTCCGAAAAGGGTCGTGGGAACGGCTGGATCGGTCTTAAAAAGCAGTTCCAGTCCCTTTTCCTGGGTTTTAATACCCACCAGCGTGGAAATGTTGTCGAGGGTATCCTCCAATTTGAAGTCCACTGATTCCATGTCCATTTTGCCGGCTTCGATCTTTGAAAAATCCAGAATGTCGTTGATGATACCTAAAAGGGATTTGGCGGAAACATCTACTTTTTTGAGGTAGTCGTATTGCTTGGCTGTAAGATCCGTTTTAAGGGCTAAATGCGCCATTCCGATGATGGCATTCATGGGAGTGCGGATTTCATGGCTCATATTGGCCAGAAAATCACTTTTGGCCCGGGTGGCTTCCTCGGCCAGCTCCCTTGCGCGATTGACTTCCGCCTCGGCCTTCAGGCGCTCCTGGATTTCCTCGGCCATCCGGGTGTTGCTCTGCTGGAGGTCTGCCGTCCGCAGGGCAACCTTCTCTTTCAATTCAGCCGTGTGGCTACGGATATCCGCCAGCATGGCGCAAAACGCACCTGCCAGCACCCCCAGTTCGTCGGTTCTTTCCAATAGATCGCTGGATTCCAGCGACGTGCCCGCCCCTTTCTCCCCAGCGGTGATGTCTTTGATGATAGCCGTGAGCCTCGCCAGCGGTGCGGTTAATCTATTAGAGAACACCACAGCCCCAAAAATCCCGACTGCCAGGATGAACAGGCCGATAAGCAGGGAATTCATGATCAGCACCCGCACCGGCTGGCGAAAGTCCTGGCGGGATGCCACTCCGATCAGCTGGATCGGAAAGCCCGGCAGGGTGGTGCTTTTGAGCAGAATCATCCCCTGGGCCTTCGGGATGTCCCGGGGCCTGTTCCACGCTGCGGCCTCGGTGAAGAATTCGCGCTCGACATCGGTTCGGGCGGTGGTATCCGGCAGCACCATCCGGTCATCGGGCAGCAGCCCTGCAAAGGTCATGAACCCCTTGTGGCCGATGGCCAAATCGATGAAAAGCGCCTTGTTTACCTGTGCCAGGTCCAGGAAAAGGGCGATGAACCTGCCCGGCTCGGGCTTGCCTTCGTCTGAAACCGGGCGACTGAGCACCAGCACCCACCTGTCCTGGTCCGGATGAAGCTGGCCCAGGTTCATCAGAAACGGCCGTCCCTTGAACAATTGGGCCCAAAACACCTCCCCCTGGCCGGATTGCCGGGAAGACGGCGCGCGGGGGAAGGCGTGATCGTAGAGCACGGTGTCCTGATCCACCAGCAGAATGTCGGCGATCCAGGGCGCCTTGTCGCAGGCCCGGTTGAGGTAAGCTTCCAGTCCCGAACGTGTAAGGACGGCCAGCGCCGGGCTCTTGAAAAACACCTTGACGATCGGCTGGCTGTCCCACACCTCCAGGTTCAGGGACTGCCATTTCAGAAAGTTCAGAAAAAGATCGCTCCCCTGCCGGATCTGTTGAGATAATGCGTTTTCCAGGGTCGAGTGCAGAACTCTGGAAGCATTCACCGCGATGACAACGGTCAAGATCGCGGTGACCATTAGAATCAATCCAGCGCTCAGCAGGACCAATCGGGTTCTGATGGATCGCATAAAAAGTTATTCCTGTAAAAGACCAGTGATGAACACGTTGAATTCGCTCAAAGGGATGCCGACCTTCTCTTTCCAGATCTCATCGAACCGGGATCCCACGGCGGCTTGAGAATCAAAGAAACGGCGAACAGCCTCCTGCAGGTCCCTGTCTTTTTTGCGAAAGGCCCAGCCGAGTTCGGTGGCGTCGCCGACGGGAAACGCCACCACCACATTCTTCACCCTGTTGCGGGTCCAATTCAGGGCGCCGTCGGCGCCTATAATCGTGAAATCCGCGGATTTGGCATCCACCGCCTGCATGCTTTCGTCGGTGGTCATGAACTGGATCTGAATGGGGTTGGATGCCAGCGGTCCGGCATTCTGAGTCTCCAGCCAAGAGTGATAGCTGGTCCCCTTTTGAATGGCAGCTTTTTTGCCGGCCAGGTCGGCAACACTTTTATAGGCGGGCTGGTTATCCTTGTGGACAACCACCACCATGCGCGTACGGAACAGGATGACAAAGTCCAGTTTTTTCAAGCGCCAGTCGTTCTTGACCATGTCGTTGGGATAGCAGTCGCATTCACCCGATTCCATCAGAGCCGGTGTGTATGCCGCCTCCTTGTCCGTTACGCCCTTGTCGTTTTGGAACTGTTGGTCCCAGCTGTCCAGCCGCTTCACCATGGGAGAAACCCCCAGTTGTTCGGCAAAGGCCGACGCCATGGCGGTGTAAAGCTCATAGCTTGATCCGGCCACGCATATTCTCAGTTCATTGGTCTTGCGGATTTCCTCCAACGACCGCGGCCATGCCTGGCCAGGTGCGAAAAGCCCGATGAGAAGCAGCCCTAAACAAATGAATTGTGTCATCCGGCATCCCGTGTGCCGGAGCCTGGTGTCGACCATGTCGCCTCCTTTTTTCCTGGGTTTATTGAGGCCGTCAGCTCATCGATAATCCCAGACGTCCCCGTTCTTCTCTTTTGGGCGAAATAATTGATGAAAAATCACCTCCAGTGCAAATTGGGGTCGCCCAAGGTAGAGCGCTGCCAACTAAAGCATGATCTTAAAAACTAATCCCTTTTTAGGCCTTTGAATGCCCTTTTTACAATCAAAAAGGTGCTTTTAAGAAAAATGGCAGCTTGGTACAAGTCCAGTAGTTTGCTTTTTCTTAAACCGCCTTTTTTTTGTGTAAAAAATATTACTCTAAGCCCAAAAAATTGATATCGCAAGCGCTTTTAAAAAATGGGCACGGAATCGTTTTATATATAGTGGTACCGCCCACTGATTGTGAAATGAAGGATATGATTGGATATCACAATAAGCATCTAACGGGAAAAATTTCAAATTATACAGCCTTTTTTGAAAAATGCGGATATTTGCTATCTAGTGCGCCACGAGTGCACTTGTTGTCATATAAGTGTACGTAACTGTACAAAAGATGAGGGTAGGCCCCTCGGAGCCGGCTTGCAGGAGCAGGCTTCAAACCACCTAAAGCTGCGCTGGTAAAGAGCCAGGGTGGTGAGCGTTTAGGAA
>Ga0307426_1001516_pt1 | contig 15283 bp, 14 predicted proteins | sample SalMarWE160340MG_FD_202165 | JGI IMG/M metagenome (GOLD analysis project Ga0307426, IMG submission 202165) | Salt marsh sediment microbial communities from the Plum Island Ecosystem LTER, Massachusetts, United States - WE1603-40 | ecosystem: Environmental > Aquatic > Marine > Intertidal zone >... | reverse complement strand
GAGGAATGGAGGTGGAAGTGTTCTCGCTCAAGCAGCCGAAGCGCGGTGAAACCTGCCATAAAAATACTGAAGCACTCATCAAAACGACTCACTACTATCCGTACGTCTTTTCATCTACTATATGGAAAGGACTTTTCTACTATGTTTCAAACAGGCCGCTCGTATTCATAAATATACTGAAAGAGATTACAAGAACTCATGTTAAGAACCCTTTACAGCTACTTAAGACACTCGCGGTGATTCCCAAAACATTTGCGATAGCAAAGAAGTTGAATGAGTCGGGCATAAAGAGAATACACGCGCACTGGGCGACCGTACCTGCCACGTCTGCATGGATCGCGGCAAAACTGAACGATATACCCTATACATTCACCGCTCACGCGTGGGATATATTCGAGACGGATACGATGCTGGAAGAAAAAATCAGGGACGCCGAGAAGGTAGTGACAATATCTGACTACAACAAGGCATATTTGCTGGAAAAGTATCCCATTCTGAAGCCGGATAAAATTACTGTGGTCCACTGCGGGGTAGATTTGGGTAAATTCGCCGCCCCACCACACGAAAGAAACGAACTGTTTACGATATTGAGTATCGGCAGGTTGACTGAGAAAAAAGGCTTCGATGTCCTTCTTGACGCGTGCAGGATATTAAAAAATAGGAACGTACGGTTTCAATGTCGTATAGTGTACGTTGGTGGTGACTACGAGGACGAAATATTCCGCAGATACAAGACTCTTGATTTAAGAGAAACCGTCAAATTTATTCCGGGGCTTCCGCAGGAAGGAATAATAGAAGAGTATTCGAAGGCCGATTGCTTCGTCCTTCCCTCCGTAATCGCCGGCAGCAAGGACAGGGACGGCATCCCTGTTGTAATTCTGGAGGCTCTGGCTATGGAATTGCCGGTGGTTACGACTACAGTTTCGGGAATACCGGAGGTCATAAAAGACAAGGAGACGGGACTGCTGGTAGAGCCTGGCAACGCTGAGCAACTCGCTGACTCTATAGAGCGAATGCGCACGGATAAAGAGTTAAACCTTAAGCTTGGAAAAGCAGGAAGAGATTTCGTTAATAGAGAATTCGAAATCTCTTCCTGCGTCGATCGCCTGGTCAATGCCGCACTTAATTAAAGAACTCATCCATTCCTATGTCACACGCGGAGTCGGACCTGATTTCCTTATCGAAATCCGTAGGAGCGCACGAGCTGTTTTGTCCGCTGTTTCTGGCTGATGAATTTTCCGTCAGATGATATATCCCGCCAGAGACGTTGTAAAAACCCGGATTTGCATTGTAGAGTGAGCTGCCACCCCAGCCGGTTACAGACTTGTAGTTGGAACTAAAATCACTTCTCCAGCCACCATTCCATATCCATGTGTTCGAATTCTGCTTCCATAAGTTGTAATCAAATGTATTCTGGCCGGAATCCGAATCCAGGATCTGTACAGCCGCGACATCGGACCTGGTGCTGTAGAATATGTTGTTCTTGAATATATTACCGACGCTGTTCCTTACGCCGATATGTGTGTGGTTGGAATCGTCCGTACTTGGATACTGTTCCAGAACAAATGTATTGTTCCTGATTACGCTATTTTCTACATTGTGCCAGAGGACCATCCCCCACGAATTATTCTCTATGATATTGTTCTCTACCAAATTGTTACTCATTTTATTGCTGCAACCGCTGCCGTTCCATTGAACCCCCCTTCCGCCGTGATTGCTCAGAACATTACCCCTTATCGTGATATCCGACGGTCCCGTGCAGTTGTAATCACTAATGTAAACGGCATGACAGTGTTTGGGACTCTCACGTCCCGTAGTAGTGTCCCAACACCCCGTTGGATCGGTGCCGTTGTATTCTATCGAGTTTCCCTCGATGAATACATCGTTCGTAGATACGACAAGTATACCCATGTATTTGTTATGATGGATCCAATTGTCACGTATAGTATTGTGAGGCTTATAAACTTTAACACCGTCCCAGCCGTGCCTTATTTCAAATCCCTCGATTATGATCCATTCGGCGTTGAATTCTACTCTGAGACCGCCATCGCTGGGATAACTCCCTCCTCCCGGGTCTATGACGGGCTTCGCGCCTGGATAGTTAACAAGCACGATTGGTTCGCTACTCGTGCCGCTTATAGCAAAGTTTACTCTCTCGTTATAAACACCGTCTTTGACTTGGATCGTATCGCCCGGTCTCGAGTTGTTTAAAGCCGCTTGTATAGTGTTGTAGTTTCCGCTACCGTTTTTGGCTACCACAACTATCCTCTTGTTCACAGCCTCTATCGGAGCATCGGAATATCCTGAATCAATACTGCCGCCACTCGGAGGATCGTTATTAGGGGTAGTCGGTGCCGCTGTCGGTGCCGGGGTTGGAGTTGGCGTGGGTGTCGGAGTCGGCGCCGCAGGTGGAGTATTAGTTCTTGCTCTGTACTCGACCTGCAATACCGGGGGGCTGCTTCTGTTTTCTTTGCTGCTCACATAAACGTCGCCGCCGCTCGCCAAAAGATACACTCCGTCATTCGTCTCCACACCGTTAACCCAATCCTGTACCAAATCTCTTACATCCAATTCGTAATACTGCCTGACTCGCGGTATGCTCGCGGTGTCCTCCTGTGATGAAGCTACCGAGGGCCTTGTGGACCAGGATGTAGACTCATTCCATTCTCCCAATGCCGCAAATACCGATAATCTATTTGCAGTCCTGCTCTTGGATGACACATATACGAATAATTTTGCACTTGTAACACTCGATCCGCCGGGTATCCCCGATAAATCGAATTTAACCAGTCCGGCTCTATTTTGCAGATTCCTGTCTTTTAAGCGCAGAGTGCTGTTAGTTCCATACCTGCTTGTCGTTCTTCTTTCATCAATGTATGTGTCCTGAATTGCCGTGAGACCGTCCGGCTGAGAAGAGGCTGATGATGACGTTCTGGTTCTTGATCCCCTCCTGCCCCTACTCGGGCTTGAACTGGACGACCCTGAGCCGCTTCTGTAGCCTGATGAGAGCCTTGATCGAAATGCTTCGGCCGACAGGGGAAAAAGTGTGGCTAAGACCGTAATAATAGTGAGTATCCATATACTAAGTGAGCCGGTTGTGTATCTCATCGTAGCTCCTCCTTTAACAGATTCACCATCCTGGATTAGGGAGACACACTCTTCATTCCGGGCTGTCGCAATGACTTAACTGCTCAGGAAGTACCGATGAGATCGGATAGTTCTCTTCCTATTTCGGCAACCCGGCCACCATATGCCCACATTGCTGCGGACACTTAGGTCGAAGGCTTTGCGTCCCACCCTTTCGGATGGTTTGCCTTTGTCGTTAGGACTGGCCTAAACAACTAAAACTACGTACCGCTTTGTATTGCAATATTCATACCAGCTTGAAATTATCTGAGATTTAGCGTCAGATTCGGAAGATAACCTTCTGTAACAACAGAGAATATTTACATTTTCGACAAAGTGATCATGCCGCTCTATATGACATTAATCGGCACAATTTTGTCATGTAGAGTCAGCAGAGTACAAATATTGTCAATAAATAAGCGTGAGTTTGTAGACCTTTACCGGGTAGGCGCTATCCCGGTATGGCGCGCCTAAATGTTTACATATATCTCAGGGGTATCGGGTTTTTTGAGCGCTGTACAAAAACCATACGACAATGATCATCAGAGCCGCCATTGATATCTGCAGTACCGCAAAAGAGGCTAGTTTTAGATAGGCAAATTCGGGGCTCAGGTATCGGATAAGCCAGCCGCCCGCGATGTCTCCCAATGCGGACACAAACGACGAAACTATAAGGATGAGCTTCCAAATCCCGCCTATAGCGGTGAATAGTATTAGATGATTCAGCGTTACGAGAATTACCGCCATTGAGAAAAAATGAAAATGCGCTTCTTCAAGTAAACCCATATAGCTCTTCGCCGGTCTGAAACTTTCCTCGGAGCCTCTGTAATACTCAACGATCGAATCATAGCTGAATCCGACCTGGAGGTAGAGCAACAGGTTTGTGAGCCACAGAAACACGAAGAAGAGAATCGTGAAGACAACGATGAGTCTTAACAGCGTGTTCTTTCTTATATCCTGTGAAACAAAAAAACGCAATTTATTTCCGTTCCTCTTTATCGACCGTCTTATTCTCGAGCTGTGTGACCATGATTATAGAAAGCATTCGTCTCATCGCTTGTGCCAATGAATTTGACGTTATCGTCGCGCCGGTGATGTTCGGTATATCCTTTCCCAGCTTAAGCGAGTCATCCGCATCTTTTCCGTAATAAAGGGAGATCCAGTTACTGCCTGCCATATACTCGGGCGGCTCGAAAAATGCCAGTATTTCAGCCTGCCTGAGCGAACCGTCAGGATTGATAACAAACATGACAGTCTCGGTTTTCGTTCTCAGAGTATGCGTGTCAATTATAGCATAACCAAGTGTCTCGTCTCCCCTCTTTCCTACATAAATGATATACAGCCTCGAATCGAGCTTTGATTGAGCGAGCGCCTCTATCTCCCCTGTCTGAACTTCTGTCAGGAAGACATCTTTTTTTTCTATTGTGTCCGCATCTGGGAAAGCGGTTTTAAGGGCTTCGTCCCTTTTCATAAACACTTTAGAAATAGAAGAACCGGGTACAAGTAATATAAGTAATAGTATTATTGAGATTAATTTCCTGTTCATACTGAGTATTAGACCTCTAAATAAAATAAGGGCGTGAAAGCAATATTCGCGCCCTCACCGAGCGGATATTTAACCAGATTTAGAAAACATATCCAAGTCCGAAATTGAACTGATTGGTGGAATCGCCGGCATTATTGTCGAGCCACTGGTACTCGGCCTTAACGACGACCTGCGGGATGGGCTTGTAGTTAAGTCCGATGGTGATATCTTTTCGGTCGTTAGCGGGATTACGCTCGAATCCCGAGGGAACCTTGGCCTGAGTGTCGAATTGATCCCATCTTACGAAAGGAGCGAGGTATTGAAAGTATTGGCCCGTCGCATTTACGAGCGAGAGAACGTTGTAGCCGCCTTCTACGTAGTATCCCCACTGATCCTCACCAACCGACTCGTCCCCGGTGAATCCGTTCAGAGCGTTTATGCGCGCCGCGTCATCGAGGGTCGTGTATACAAAAAGCCCTCTCCCTTCGAATCCCATATACTGAAACTGTACATCTCCTTCATACATCTGGAAGAAGCCCTTTACCTTTTGACCGTTAAACGGAGATTCGGGATTGTCTATAGTCGCGTTCTGTCCGGTATTGCCAAGAAAGATCGAGCCCGCAATTGTCAGGTACGGCAACGGATCATATTCGATCCTGCTGACGAAGGCCACGTCGTTAAATAGTGACTCGGTTCCGTTTGTCCTGATCCCCCTGTTGCTTGAAGCGGTAAATCCTCTTGCGTTAAAACTGTTCATGACGTATGCCTTATAACTCAAGCTACCAGCCCTGTTCAAGTTAAAGTCTCCGAATATTCCCAGACCGTTCTCCCGCCAAGTTGTGGGAATAATGAACCTTTCTGTGAGAGGACGGAACACGCCGAAGAATGTCGTCGGCTCGTGAACCTCGTTGATGATTCCGAAAGGAGCTAGGAGCAGTCCTCCCCTGAGATTGAGCTCCTGGATCAAGAGAAAATCAAGTAATGCGAACTCTACCGACACAGAGCCCTCATCACCCTGAACGTTATCTTCGGTCGAGGCATGCTCAAACTCTATCTCGGAGTTAAAGATTATCCTGTCAGTGAACTTGTAGCCGAAATACAGCACTACCCGCTGCGTATCGACCGTGTTATTTCCGTCATCCACAACCTGTCCCATAAGCAGCTCTCCGTAGCCGCCGATTGACAGTCCCTTATTGGAGAGATACACCTTGGAAGCCGCGGGTCCCCCTCCGAATACCTGCTCGTAGGTTGGCTCTGGTACAACGGCAGCCTGTTTTATGTTGTCGATCTCCTCGGCGAGTACGTTTAGCTTCTCTTCAATCGATTGCAGTCTCTGATCGGGTATTCCCTCAGCTTTAAGCTCCTGAAGCTCCTGTGTCACGCTTTTGAGCCTTTCCTCCAGCTCCTGTATGCGCTGCTCCTGGGATTGACTCTCAGCTCGTGCCGGCGCCTGAGCAATTGGCGCGTCACCTGTATCTTCCTGTGCTCCCGCCGACCGGGATAAAAAATCCGTCTCGAAGATTAACAGAAACAAAAGCGGTATCAACCACAACCGGTTAGCCTTACGAATCATGTTAATACTGAATGAATGCTTGTCCATCCTTTAAACCTCCAGAAAATTGACTATAAACACTGGCGTATCTACAAAATTTGCACTTCAATTTACAGACTGGAACTCATTATGTCAAGAGAATGATATTCATAATCATTTTTGAACTTTCACGCAGGTTGCAGCGCGATTTCGGTATTCCGTCAGCTTAAGACACCGGATTTATAGAGATTTTTCAGGAAAGGCCCATAAGACTTTTCCGGGCGAGATATAGCCTTAAAATAAGAAAAGGGGCGGCTTAGCTAAGGTAATAGGACAAGTATTTCTTAGGAGCCGCCCCTCTTCCGGGAGTATCGCGTGAGATTATAAAGTTAAGAAACCAGCTTCATGCCTGGTTTCTGATGTGACCGTTCATTCCTGATTCGAGAGACGTATTCGTTTCGAGAGCCTCGATTATCATCTGCGTCAGGGTAAGGAGGTATTTATGCTCGAGCCTGAGTGTAATATTTCCGATGCAGACATGGTAAAAGTTACAGCAGCTGCATCTAGATATATTACCGATGTTTGACGACGAAAGGATTGACGGTTTATCAATATCGCATAAATAGCCCATCGATTGCCTCCTGAATATGAATATTTGAATTGAGATCAGAGTTCTCGATACCGAAAACCCATGATATTGATATTCAATATCAATACAGTACCAAACCTCTATCTCAATGTCAAGCCTGCAAAGAAAATATTAATCAGCTCGTGTATAAGTACCCCGGAAGATGCCGGCAGTGAAGTAGGATGCGATCAAGGACCTACAATATACATGCCTCGGGGATTGCAGTTCACGGGGTCTGGCTTCCAGGCCTGAACCAGGTCTTCGCCTTTTGAGACCTCCGCAGGCGTCATTTCCGGCACTATACGGCTCATAGAGTCATTAGCCACATTCATCTCATGCGGAGAACCAATCTCCCGGGCTACGCCAAACCACTTATACCCCTGCACAAGATTCTTTTCTTCTCCGCATCCCCTTCTGCAGTCGAGAGTGGTATAGGGAATGCTGATTCTCGCGTACACGACTCCAAGGCTAATCTGCGCCTGGGCCTGTCCCTGCTCGGCCGATCTCTCCCACAGATCGACGGCTCTCCCGTAGCTCTTTCCCACGCCCAAGCCCTCGAAATAAAGCAGCCCCATCGCGTATTGCGCGTCGCATTCTCCCTCCGCGGCAAGAGGCTTCCAAAACTTCGCCGCTATATCGTAATTTCCCTGTCTGTACCAGTCGAGCCCTATGACGTATCTATCATTCTGTGTAAAGTCCCTGACAGGGTTAGGCAGCTGTTCCGGTATTTCTTCGGGGATATCCTTGACTTGCTGACAGCTCATACTAAAGACTATCAGCAGAACGGAAGTATAGACTGTAACACGCGTTGTCAGCTCTTTCCATTTAATCATCTTATCTAAATACACACGCTCCAAACTTGAACAATAAACCGGAAAAAATTTTCGGTTTCAATATAATAAAGAATATATCCCAGTCATTGGCATGTATAGTCGCCGCGCGATGTGTTTCAGTATTTGACAAACCACACCGGAAGTGAAAGAATTTATGGCTGCGGTTAAAAATACAGGCTAAAGATGAATTTCATAGAATACTTTAAATACAGCGAAAAAAAGCCCGTCATTTCTTTTGAAATCTTTCCTCCCAAGACGGAGAAAGGTGTGGCTAATCTGGAGAGCGTACTACGTGATCTTGCGGAGCTTTGTCCGGACTTTATAACCGTGACTTACGGGGCTATGGGAACCACGAGGGAAAAGACTATCGAGATTGCCACGTTGATAAAGCGCAAGTATGGGATAGAGTCCGCCTGCCACCTTACCTGCGTGGGCGCGTCGAAGAGCGAGCTAGATGATATTCTCGAGCGGATCTACGATTCGGGGATAAAAAACATCGTTGCCCTCAGGGGGGACCCGCCTATGGGCTCGGATGATTTTATCCCGCCTGAAGACGGCTACAAACACGGAAATGAACTGGTCGCCCATATCAGAAACTTTGAAAAGAAGAACCTTAAACGGAAATATTTCGGCGTAGCCGTTGCGGGATATCCGGAAAAGCACCTCGAAGCCCCGGACATGAAAACGGACATCGATAATCTGAAGCGCAAGGTCGAATCTGGCGCGGATATAATTATCACCCAGCTTTTTTTCGATAATTCAAGCTACTTCGAGTTCGTTGATAAGGCCAGAAAAGCTTCAATAGGCGTTCCGATAATCCCCGGACTCATGCCAATTCTATCCGTGAGACAGATTAAGCGTATTACGACTATGTGCGGAGCGGCGATACCCGACGAGCTTAAAAGACGGCTGGCAGATTGCGGAGACGACGATCAGGAAGCAAGAAGAATAGGCGTAGCTCAGTGTATAGAACAAGCGAGGGAGCTTCTTGAGGGCGGCGTGCCAGGTATTCACTTCTACGTCCTTAACAAATCGCACCAGATGGAGAAGATCATGGAGGCGCTGCCGCTTAGTCAATATAAAAACAATACGATTTCGGCTCAGAACCCTTAAAAATTTATCCGTATGCCAGATACAGCTAGATTGTTCGATAGAGTAGCAAAGCGCTACGACGTGCTCAATACCTTTTTCAGTCTCGGTATGGACAAGCAGTGGAGGAAACGTCTAGCAGACGAGATAGGGGGGGCGAAATCGATACTGGATGTTGCGACGGGCACGGGAGAGGTTGCTTTTGAGACTGTAAAGAAGCTCGGCGATTGCAGGGTAACGGGCGTCGATCCGAGCCCCGAGATGCTCGAGCTTGCGAAGAAAAAGCTGCAAACGCTGGGGGAATCCGGAACGATAAATCTCGCGCAGTGCGCGGCTGAGAACCTTCCGTTTAAAGACGGCGCATTCGACGCGGTGACCATTGCGTTCGGAATAAGAAACACCAACGATCCTGAAAAATCGCTTTCGGAGATGAACAGGGTGTTAAAACCCGGAGGGAAAGCCGCCATTCTGGAATTCGCGATACCGCAAAATAAATTGTTCGCCCCTTTATATTTGTTCTACTTCAATAGAATTATGCCTCTGGTCGGCTCTGTTTTCGGGACCGGCTCCGAGTACAAATACCTGTCGGACTCCACATCCGCATTCCCTCAGAGAAAGAAATTTGTCAGAATGATGGAAGAAGCTGGTTTCAACGCGATTAAATCCGTTGAGCTTATGACGGGTATCTGCATTATATACGTTGGCGTTGCGGAATAATTCCAACTGCATAGACCGCCAAGACAAAGAAGGCCGACTATCTAGGGTGAGAGTCTTTCTGTAATCCAGGCTCCGTTTTCACCCCTCCTGTACCGCAGGCGGTCATGCAGCCTGTTGGGTCTGCCTTGCCAGAATTCAATTGCAGAGGGCACGAGCAGATATCCGTTCCAGTAGGGGGGTTTGGGAATCTCCTCGCTCCCGAACCGTTCCTCGAACTCACGGTAGCGGTTGTCGAGATATTCCCGGCTTTCGATTACGGTGCTCTGGCGTGAAGCCCACGCTCCTATCTGGCTTCCCTGCGGTCTGCTGTGAAAGTAAGCCTCGGCTTCATCGTCCGGAACGCTCTCGATGTCGCCCTCGATTCGCACCTGGCGCTCAAGCTTGTCCCACCAGAAACACATAGCGGCTTGGGGATTCTCATCCAGCTCCGCTCCCTTTTTGCTTTCGGAGTTTGTATAGAATACAAATCCGGCCTCGTCGAACCCTTTCAGGAGCAGCATTCTGACTGAAGGAACACCGTCACCGGTGGAGGTAGCAAGGGAGAAAGCGTCCGGATGCACGAAACCGGCATTATTAGCCTCTTCGTACCATTTTCCGAACTGCGTAAAAGGATTGGGATCAACGTCCTTCTCGAGGAGCTCCGACAAACCGTATTGTTTACTTTCCTTGGCACTCAATTCCTACACCTCAAAAGTTGCGGGCACGGTTAAGTTAAATCATTTAATGCGTCTTTCAAATCTGTATATTGGAACTTATAGTCCGATTCGAGCAGTTTTTCGGGAACCACCCTGGTGCTCGCGAGCATCAGCTCCTCGGCCATCTCCCCGAAAAGCCCCCGTGCCGCAAACGCAGGCAGCGGAAGTATCGTCGGCCGCCCGAGGACATCTCCCAGAGTATCGGTGAATTCCTTATTCGTTACGGGATTCGGCGAAACCAGGTTTACCGGACCGCTTATACCTTCGTTAATTATACAGTGGTATATGGCTCCTGCCACGTCATCTATCGCTATCCAGCTCCAATACTGCTCACCGTCGCCTATCCTTCCTCCAACGCCCAGCTTGAAAGGAAGAAGCATTTGCTCAAGCGCGCCCCCCTCGGATGACAAAACTATCCCCAGACGGACCGTCACGGCCCTTATCCCCGCATCCACAGCGGGTTTGAGCGCGTCTTCCCACTTAGCCGAAACGTCGGCAAGAAAACCATCTCCCTCCTGACTGTCCTCGGTCAACAGTTCCTCTCCCCTGTTGCCGTAGTAGCCGGTTGCAGAGGCCGAAACGATAACAGACGGTTTGCTCTTTAGCCCAGCGAGGGTCTCGGCGAGGAGTCTCGTGCCTATGACACGGCTGTTCTCGATTTCAATTTTCTTCTCTTCCGTCCATCTTCCCATGATGCTCTCTCCCGCAAGGTGTACAACGGCGTCGTGTCCTTCGAGATTGTCCGTCTCTATATCACCGGTGCTGGGATTCCAGACAGCGATCTTTTCCGATGACCCTGATTTAGACCGGGTAAGAATCGTTATCTCATGCCCTTTTTCCGTTAACAATGATCGGAGCTCCGTACCCACGAGGCCGGTAGCTCCGGAGATTAAAATTTTCATGGCCTGGTATATTGGTTAGGTTATCATATAAAGAGAATAATCACAGGGACTAGCGGCTTCCGAATACCTCAAAAAGTGCGGTTTGATATTCCCTGACCTCTTCAAAATCGAGAAAATAATGAGGCGCGCTCAGAATAGGGAGATCGAGATATTCGCGGTATAACTCTATACGCTTCCTTGCCTCATCGGCATTACCCACTACTGCAAATGTATTTACCATATCGTCCGTAACGCATTGTATCATCGTCTTTACATCCCCCTTTAAAAAAGCGTCTCTGACCGCTTTTGTCTCCTTCTCAAAACCGTGCAGCCTGAAAGGGGGCTCGTATGTGCGTACCGTGGCGTAAAACGCGATTGTCGCCCTCGCAGCTTCCATAGCTCTTTTTTTATCGTCAGATACCGCGCAGGTGATTATGGATGCCACCGTAAAATCTTTCCTGTCCCTGCCGGAGGTCTTAAGCCCCTCCTTCACGGCACCGCTTACGACGTCTTTCAAGTATCTCTCCGAGCAAACGACGTGTCCGAGGTAACCGTCCGCAGATTCTCCCGAAGCGCGTGACATGTTTCTGCCCACTCCGGCGAGATATATGGGGATATTGTCCCTTACGGGATTAAACGGACGGTGATAACCCCTGGTATTGATGTTGTAGTACTCGCCATCAAACCTGACCGGCTCGCCCGTGCTGACGGTACTCGTCAGAAGCCTGATAACCTCGATGCATTCTTTGATCCTTGTGACGGGCTTTCCGTGCACAACTCCGTGCCACATCTCATTTGTGCGTTTAGCCCCGGTGCCGAGCCCCAGAATAAGTCTCCCGTCCGAAATTTCATCCAGATCGAGAGCGGTAATAGAGATAATGAACGGGCTTCTGACGAACGCCAGAGCTACGGCAGTTCCGAGCTTGATCCTCCGGGTAGCGGCGGCCACCTGTGAGAGCTGCTGGAAGGATGTCCGGTACAGCTCGGTCGCCCAGACGGAATGAAATCCGGCATCTTCCGCCGCTCGTGCGAGCTGAACCAGATCCGATATTTTTTCCGCGTCTAATATAAATCCGACAGGCTTCATTTCATTTATCCCGTTAAACAAAAAGGGCGGCCAAAAGGCCGCCCTCTATTTTTATAATTTTAACAGACCGGATCCGCGTAACGTCACGCTCACTCCGGCAGATATGTTAATCTTCCTTTTTCTCTTCCTTTTGTTCTTCCGCTTCTGGAGCAGTTTCTTCAGCCTTGGCTTCGGGAGCTTCCTCCGCTTCCTCAGCCGGAGCGGCTTCCTTGGCTTCCGTTTCTGCCTTCTCAGTTTCAGGCCCGGCTTCCGGAGCCGCTTCTGCCTCTGTCTTTGCCTCTACTTTCTCTTCTTTTGCCTCACCTTCAGTTTCCTGTGCGGCTTTGGCATCCTCGGCGGGAGCGCTATCCTTGGCTTCCGTTTCAGTCTGCTCCTCCACTTCTTCTTTGGCCTCAGGAGCTTGTGCTTCTTCCTTAGATTCAGACTTCTCGTCTGCCTTAGCTTCAGCTTTCTCTTCAGCGGGCTCAGCTTCTCCTACGGGAGCAGTTTCTTTAGCTTCCAGGGTCGGGGCTTCTTCCGCCGCAGCTTCCTGCGCCTGAGTCTCGGTCGCCTCCGCGGTTTCTGCAGCTTCTTCGGCTGCTACCGTTGCAGCTGCTGCCGCTTTTTCCTCTTCGATTAATCCGAGCTCTTCGGCGGACTCTTTTTTAGAGCTTTTAGCCTTGGGCTCGGATACCTCACCCTTCTCGGCTGCCTTCGGCTTTTGTTTCTTGGGCGCCGTTTTCTTTTTCTTCTTGGACGGCTTATAGTCTTCTTCTACAAGCTCGATCAGAGATATAGGCGAATTGTCGCCTTTTCTGAAGCCAAGCTTAATGATTCTCGTGTAGCCGCCCGGGCGATCTTTAAACTTCTCGGCAATCTCGGAAAAGAGCTTTTGTAATACTTCTTTATCCTTAATATACGCCGCCGCCTGTCTTCTCTTGTGTAGTGTGCCTTCCTTTGCCAGCGTGATCATCTTCTCGGCGATTCTTCTAAGCTCTTTCGCCTTCATATCGGTAGTTTTTATCCTATCGAAGCGGAACAGGTCGGTAACCATGTTGCGGAACATGGCTTTTCTGTGTTTTGTCGTAACTCCGAGCTTGCGGCCGCGTCTCTTATGTCTCATTACAAAGCCTCCGATTATCTCTCAAACAGTTATTGAGAAGCGATCTTTTCACTCCTTTTCGCCTTCTCGTTGTCAAAAACTTCAGTATCTATCTTTAGCCCGAGGCCGAGGCCCATTTCTTCCAATCTTTCTTTTATTTCGAAAAGGGAGCGCTTTCCGAAGTTCTCAAGATTAAGGAGGTCCTCCTCGGATTTCTGCACCAGGTCGCCGGCGTATTCCACTCCGGCCTTTCTCAGGCAATTGAGTGATCTCGCCGAGAGGTCCATCTCTTCGATAGTATTGAACAGAATCTCTTCCGTACCTTTGATCTCCTGCTCGTCTTCGCTTTCGATAACTTCGTCTATTTCCGCTTCGTCGAAATTGATGAATACGGTTAGCTGGTGCTTTATTATTTTGGATGCGTAAGCGAGGGCGTCCTCGGGCAGGATCGTTCCGTTTGTCCAAATTTCCACGGTAAGCCTCTGATAATCGGTACGTCTCCCAACGCGTGAGTTGGTTACCGCGTAATTTACCTTGCGCACCGGTGAAAACAGGGCGTCAACCGGTATCACGCCGATAGTGCTCTGGATCTCGCCTCTTCTTTCCACGGGCTCGTAGCCTCTGCCCATCTCAACCCTCATCTCCATCTCGAGCTTGGCTCCTTCGGCCAGAGTGGCAATATGATGGTCGGGATTGAGTATTTCCACATTGTGCCCCGTCTCGATATCACCGGCCGTGATATTGCACTCCCCTTCCCCGCTCACCCTGATTACCTGAGGCTCGTACGTATGCATCTTGAGCTCGATGCCTTTAAGATTAAGAATAATTTCGGTAACGTCTTCCTTAACGCCGGGAATGGACGAGAACTCGTGCAGTACCCCGTCTATTTTAATAGAAGTGATGGCTGGACCCTGTATCGAAGACAGCAGCACCCTCCTCAGAGCATTACCCAGCGTAACCCCGTATCCGCGTTCCAAAGGCTCACATACGAATTTTGCATAGAATGGAGTAGCGCTTTTTTCCTCTTTTTCTATCCTTTTGGGTTTAATTAATTCCTGCCAGTTTTTTTGAAAATCCTTCACCTTGTTCCCTCCATTTATGAACCTGATATAAACGCACCTTCTGGAACGATATATAATGACTTTTTTGTATAGTTATACTCTCGAATAAAACTCAACAATAAGCTGCTCCTCGATCGGGAAGGTCACGTCGTCTCTCATCGGGAGTCTCAGAACCGTTCCCGCGTAATTTTCTTCATCCAGCTGCAGCCACTCGGGAACTCCTCTTCTGGAAGCGAATTCCAGGGCCTGATTTATTCTCTGCAGCTTTTTGCTCTTTTCCCTGATTTCGATCTTGTCGCCTTCCTTGACCTGATACGATGGGATGTTAACAACCTCTCCGTTAACCATAACGTGCTTGTGCCCCACGATCTGACGGGCGTCGTTTCTGGAACTGCCGAAACAGAGACGGTAGATAACGTTGTCCAGCCTTCTTTCGAGCATAGATATCAGTATGGAACCCGTGACGCCTTTTAAATGCGCCGCCTTATGGAAATAACTCCTGAACTGCTTCTCTCTGATGCCGTACATTCTCTTTACTTTTTGTTTTTCTCTCAGCCTCACGCCGTATTCGGAAAATTTGCTGCGAAATTTGCCGTGCTCGCCAGGAACAGCATCCGGTCTCTTCTCTACGGCGGTTTTGCCGTTATAGCTCCTCTCCCCCTTGAGGAAAAGGTTGACTCCTTCCCTCCTGGAGAGTCTGTCGGTGGGTCCGGTATATCTTCCCATTACTACTTAACCTCCTTACGATCCTTGAAAAAAATTATCGCAATTATTGCCGTCATGTTATACCCTTCTCCTCCCGGGCGGCCTGCATCCGTTATGCGGAATAGGAGTGATGTCCCTAATATAGGTAATTTTCAGGCCGGACCCCTGGATAGACCTTATGGCAGGCTCTCTTCCTGGGCCGGGTCCCTTCACATACACGGACACGGTCTTCATCCCGACCGAGGCGGCTTTCTTGGCTGCATCCTCCGCGGCTATCTGAGCCGCGAACGGAGTGCCTTTACGGGTCCCCTTGAACCCCTTCGT
>Ga0307426_1001512_pt1 | contig 15308 bp, 13 predicted proteins | sample SalMarWE160340MG_FD_202165 | JGI IMG/M metagenome (GOLD analysis project Ga0307426, IMG submission 202165) | Salt marsh sediment microbial communities from the Plum Island Ecosystem LTER, Massachusetts, United States - WE1603-40 | ecosystem: Environmental > Aquatic > Marine > Intertidal zone >... | reverse complement strand
CAGTCCGAGAATTGATGCAACGTAGAACTTTTTACCAGATAATTTCGACATTTAACACCTATGGCACCGGGTCAAATCCACCCGGGTTAAGAGGATTGCAGCGCATGATGCGGCGGATCGCCATCCAGCCGCCCTTGAACAGACCGTATTTGACGATCGCCTGGTACCCGTAGTGCGAGCACGTCGGTTGGAAGCGGCACACTTCAACGGGGATCAACCGGGCAAACGTATTCTGGTAAAGGCGAATGAGCGCGAGTGCGGGCAAGCGAGGCAGATTCCGCAGGGTGAATGGAATTTCCGCAAGGTCTGGTTCGTGTTCTGTTCCGGGTACTTTTTTATATTCACTGTCCATCATCATCCACCAACATTCCCGCCCGGATAAGCAGTTCTCTCACCGCGGTGTGGACCGCGGTCCACTCTGCTTCGTTCAGCGGAGGACGGGCGATTAAGATCGCGTCCCATCCAGGTTGAAGGCCGGGCAGGTACTTCTGAATTGCACTGCGCAACTTACGCTTGGCGCGATTGCGCCGTACGGCGTTTCCCACCGATTTGCCGGCCTGCACGCCGAAACGGATCGCTGCGCGATCGTTCGAGCAGGCGACCAGAATAGCGAGCGGGTGGGCATAGGATTTCCCATTACGCCGCACCCGCTTGAAATCGGACGTACTTTTGAGCCGATATTTCCGGTTCATCCATCTGGTCTGAATAGCGTATCTGTCGGGTAGGCAACCGTCTCTCGTATGATCGCTTGGCTAAGCTTTCCAGTTGACCTTTTTAACGTGCTGATTCATCCGGACGGAAAGACGGTGCCGGCCTTTCTGGCGTCGTGCTTTGAGAACATCACGACCACCGCGTGTCTTCATTCGACTGCGGAATCCGTGAACCCGTAACCGGCGGCGTTTTTTCGGTTGATACGTTCGCTTCGGCATTTGATCCTATCCAAACATGCATTTGTTGTCATATCGAGCTGCGTTAACAGCGCCGGAGGATTATACCGTAAGGGTCGTTCGTGGTCAATTGGCAGTGAAATCGTCGTGGGGCAGCCGGGCTCTCTCGTTGGCGTTTGTATTGCTTGGCCGACATGCGTGCACTATACTCACGCTCATGGGACGCGTGATCGTGGTGGCGAATCAGAAAGGCGGCGTCGGAAAGACGACCACCGTCATCAATCTGGGCGCGGCGCTGGCCGAGCGTGATCGACACGTCCTGTTGATCGACATCGATCCGCAGGCCGGATTGACAGCCAGTTTCGGAGTAGATCCCTATCAACTCAAGACCTCGACCTATGCATTGTTGATGAACGACGATGTGAGCCTCGATCGAGTCGTCCAGCCGGTCGAAGAGCGGCTGTGGCTCGCACCGGCGGGGGTCGACCTGGCTGCGGCGGATTATTCGCTGACCCGCTTCGAGCATTCCACACAACGGCTGCGCCAGGCGATCGGGGATAAATCCGACGCGGTGGACTTCGTGCTAATCGATACACCTCCCAGCCTGGGCTTGTTGACCGTCAACGGCCTGGTGGCCGCGGACGAACTCCTGGTTCCCGTAGGTTGCCAATACCTGGCGATGCGCGGCATCCGGGCGCTGCTGGAGACGGTGTGGCTGGTGCAGAAACGGGTGCATCCGAACCTGGATTTGCTCGGGATCTTGCCGACCATGTTCCGGCGCGATTCGGACCATTCCCGGCAGGTGGTGACGGAATTGCGTGCCGTCTTTCAGGAGAGAGTCTTTCAGACCGTGATCGAAGTGGATGAAGCGGTCATGGCCGCGCCGGCGGCGAGGAAGTCCGTGCTGGCTTACAGACCCCACAGTTCCATCGCAGACGCCTACCGCAGTTTGGCGGAGGAAGTCATCCGTACCGATTCGCTCACGCAGACGAACTGAGTCATCTAGATAGTAGCTCAACGCTCTTCTGAGAATCGACGAAAACAAGCCCTCAGTCGAAGTTTGAAGTTCTACTGCTGCGAATCAGTCCTCCAGGCGTTGAATGTGGCCGCCCAGGGAACGCAGCTTTTCGTCGATCCGTTCGTATCCCCGTTCGATCTGGCTGATGTTGCGAATGTGTGAGGTGCCCTTGGCAGCGAGAGCTGCGAGGGTCAGCGCCAATCCGGCGCGGATGTCGGGACTCTCCAGCGTTTCTCCAACGAGGGGACTCGGGCCCTGCACGATGCAGCGATGGGGGTCGCAAAGGATGATGCGTGCCCCCATGGAAACCAATTTGTCGGTGAAGAACATGCGCGTCTCGAACATCCAATCGTGGAAGAGCACGGTTCCGTTGGACTGCGAGGCGATGATGATGGCGACGCTCATCAAATCGGTGGGAAAAGCTGGCCAGGGCATGACGTTGATTTGGGGGATTTTTCCACCCACGTCTTGTTCGATGGTCAGATCTTGTTCGGCCGGCACATAGATATCCTCGCCAACGACGTCCCAGTGAACTCCGAGACGTCCCAGCACGAGGCGCGCCATGCCCAGATGTTGTGGGGCGGCTTTACGAATGGTCACCTCTCCGCCGGTTACGATCGCCGCGCCGATGAAACTGGCGACTTCGAGGTAATCGGGGCCGATGCTGAATTCACCGCCGTGCAATCGATCGACACCATGGATCAGCAGGGTGTTCGATCCGATGTTTTCGATCTTGGCGCCGAGCGCGTTGAGGAAGTTACACAAGTCTTGCACGTGTGGTTCGGAGGCAGCGTTGCGAATGACTGTGTCGCCTGCAGCGGTGACGGCAGCCATGATCGTGTTTTCCGTGGCGGTCACGCTCGCTTCGTCCAACAAGACTTCGTTGCCCTGTAACCTGCCGGACGTCGAAAGTTTGATCTCTCTGTCGTGATATTCGACTTCTGCCCCGAGCGCTTGCAGGGCCAGCAAATGGGTATCGACTCTCCGCCTTCCGATCACATCTCCTCCTGGCGGCGGCATGTCGATGCTTTTCGTTCGTGCCAGCATCGGGCCAGCCAGCAAGATGGAGGCGCGGATGCTGCGGCAGAGATCCGGATCCAGATCGGCGAGGCGCACTTGTTGGGCCTGAAGTCTCCAGGAATTGGGGCCGAGCAGTTCGATCTTGAGCCCCAGGCTCTCCAAAAGCAGGCGCATGGTGCTCACGTCCCCGATGGAGGGCACGTTGTGCAGCGTGACGGCTTCGTCGGTGAGCAGGCACGCGGTCAACAGGGGAAGCGCGGCGTTCTTGTTGCCGGAAGGGGTTACCTCGCCTTGAAGCGGATGACGGCCTTCGATTAGAAAACTGGGCATGACGCTCCTCTCAGTGGAGTAATACTCGCTGTTCGGGAGATAGTTTAAGCGTATCGGCTGCGTTTCCGGCGTTGATGGCGATTTCCAACAGACCCGAGCTGCCGATGTAGGCCACGGGGCGGCCCTCCGGGACTTCCATGAACGTCGAATGAATCGGAAGCGGATAATGATTCTTCAGATAGACGTGCGGCTCTCCTGTGAAAGTGATGCAGGGCAGCTCGGGCAGCCAGGGGTCGAAAGTGAGTGTTTTCCCCTCGCGCTTCAGATAGCCGATGCTGGTGATGAGATTACCGAAGCGATCGGCGTGCATGATCGCGCCGCGAATCGTCGGTCCTCGTTCGACCTGGAGCAAAGGCATGGGGAAACGGACGGGATGCTCGATCGGTTTGCCTACGTCTTTGAATCGCACGCCGCTGGAGAGATGCGCCGCGACGGGAGCGAAAATATCCCGACCGTGGAAAGTCTGGCTGGTGGGTTCGAGATGATAGGCCGTGTTCGTCAGTTCAACGGCGGCGAGTGGGTTTTCGTGAACGTAGAGAAAGGAGAAGACGCCGTTATCCGGGCCGACGGCGGCGAAGGTGGACCACCTGACTGCGATGGATCGCCGCAATGTTCCCACGCCGGGGTCGACGACGGTGAGATAGATGCTGTCCTTGGGAAAGTAGTTGACAGCTCGCCACAATTCAAAAGCGGCGCGATGGATGTCGCCGGGTGGGATGCTGTGCGTAAGATCGATCAAGCGCGCCTGCGCATCGATCCCGGCGATTACGCCTTTCATGATGCCGACATATGCGTCCTGGGTTCCAAAATCCGTCAACAAAACGATTGTTTTCGGCAATCGATGCTCCCGTGCAATCATTCTAATGGAGTCGTGCTGACCGGTCAATCGGGGCATGGGGCAGCGTGGTTCAATAGGTGGTGAATCGTCGATTTTTACTCGCAAACGCACCGCAGCAGTACGGCGCGATACGGGGTTGTATGGTAGAATCCGGTTTCGTGAACAGTCCCGTGAACGACCGACAATCGAGACCGATTGGTGTGTTTTCTTCCATTGTGACGGGTTTCGATCGGGTGGCCGCTAAACCACAATTGATTCTTCCCATTCTGCTGCTGGACTTATTTCTATGGTTCGGTCCGCACGTTTCGATCGAACCGCTGATCCCTCAAGATCTGGCTTTGATCGACGCTTCGGCGGCTGATTTTACGAGCGCTGACGATGCAGCGTTGAGCTTCGATGAGATCAGCCGAGGGCTTAACATTCTGAGTGGGTTGAGTGTGTTCCCATTGGGGCTGCCTTTCAACCTTTTGGTCGGCCTGGGCAGTCTTTCACCGGGCGTTCCAAGTCTGATGGCTTCCCTGTTTCCGATGGAGACGCCCATCGGAAAACCCGCGGTGGTAACCGTCGATAATGCTGGCGCCGCGCTCTTGATCTGGGTGGCCTGCCTGGTTGTTGGTATGTATTTCGGCGTCTTTTTCCACCGAAAAGTAGCCGGCCAGGTCGTGCCGGATTCGGAATTTGGATCGAGTTGGGTAACCTGGGGTCGTTCGCTCGTTCTCGGATTGGGTGCCTTCATCGCCGCCCTGCTGTTTGCTTTGATCACGTCGTTATTGATCGCTTTCGCGGGTTTCGTTTTCGGTGGACAAATCGGTGAGATTCTCGGTATAACGCTCATGATCAGTTATTTGAGCATCAGCTCGTGGCTTGCGATCTACTTGTTTTTTTCCATCCACGGGATTGTGCTCAAAGGTTTTGGTCTGGTGCGTTCCATGTTGGAGAGCGTGTATTTTGTGCGCATGAACTTCGTGAGCACCGTGCTGTTCCTTTTTATGGTGTGCGGGATCACTCTGGCTGCTCGACGGTATGTCTGGAGTCTGCCCGAGAACGAATCCTGGTTGATGGCAATGGCGGTCTTCGGTCATGCGTTCGTGGCCGCGACGTTCCTCGCAGCCAGCTACGTTTTCTACCAGGAGCGCCGAGAGTGGCTGGCGGCGTTGATGGCTTCATCCCTGGAGGGACTTTCAATGCCAGATGATGCCGCCGGACGTTCTTCGGAGTAGCGTCAGGGACGATGCATGCAGCACCTCGTGCCGCAATCAGACCGGCGGTGTTGGCAAGGTTTCGACGTTCGCAAGAGGAGTAGATAGTGACCAAGCGCAAGCAAGATGTCAGCAGTTACGCAGCGAAAGACATCCAGGTCCTCGAAGGCCTGGAAGCTGTTCGGCGCAGGCCGGGGATGTACGTCGGTGGCACGGACATCAAGGCGCTGCATCACCTGGTGTACGAGGTGGTGGACAATTCGATCGACGAAGCCCTCGCCGGCGTGTGCGAAAACATCGACGTCTATCTGCATGAGGACGGCAGCGTAACCGTCGAGGACGATGGGCGCGGTATTCCGGTTGATATCCATCCGCAGAAGAAAAAACCGGCCCTGGAAATCGTGATGACGGTCCTCCACTCCGGGGCGAAATTCGGCGGCGGGATCTACAAGGTTTCGGGTGGCCTGCACGGTGTGGGGGTGTCGGCTGTGAACGCCCTGTCGGAATGGTGTGAGGTCGAAGTCAAGCTGGACGGGAAGATCCACGCACAGCGTTACGAACGGGGCGCGCCCACCGGTCCCGTGGAAGTCATCGGGAAAGCGCCGAAAAATGCTCATGGGACGAAAGTGCATTTTCGTTACGACCGCGAAATCTTCAAAGGCGATCCCGAGTATCGTTTCGAAACCCTGCTCCAGCGCTTCCGCGAGATGGCGTTCGTCACGCGCGGGGTCACGATCAATCTGGTCGATGAACGCAGCGTCCGCAGGATGACCTTCTATTTCGAGGGCGGGATCACCTCCTTCGTGCGCTACCTCAATCGAAACCGCAGCACACTGCATCCCATCGTGCACGTCGAGAAGGAAATCGAGGACACGGTAATCGACGTCGCGCTGCAGTATACCGATGCCTATGCGGAGTCGGTGTATTCCTTCGCCAATACGATCAACACGGTGGACGGCGGCACGCACCTGACCGGATTGCGTGCGGCGATCACGCGCACGATCAACGATTATGCGCGTAAAAACGGGCTGCTCAAGGACACGGATCAAAACTTTTCCGGCGATGACACCCGGGAAGGCCTCACGGCCATCGTGAGCATCAAACATCCGGATCCCCAGTTCGAAAGCCAGACGAAGGTGAAATTGATGAACGCCGAGGTTCAAACCCAGGTGCAGCAGGTGCTGGGCGAAGCGTTCACGGCCTTCCTGGAAGAGAATCCCAGAGCCGCGAAATCGATCGTTCAGAAATGCCTCACCTCGGCCCGGGCCAGAGATGCAGCGCGTAAGGCGCGCGATCTGGTCATTCGCAAGAGCGCCCTGGAGAGCCTCACCCTCCCAGGAAAACTCGCCGACTGCTCGGAACGTGATCCGAACAAATGCGAGTTGTACATCGTCGAGGGCGACTCGGCGGGTGGTTCCGCCAAGCAAGGTCGCGACCGCCACTTCCAGGCCATTCTTCCGCTGCGAGGTAAGATCCTCAACACCGAGCGCGCCCGGCTGGATAAGATCCTTTCCAACAACGAAGTCAAGGCGCTGATCTCGGCTCTGGGCACCAGCATCGGGGAAAGTTTCGATCTTTCCGGCTTACGCTACGGCCGCGTGATCATCATGACCGATGCGGACGTGGATGGCTCGCATATTCGTACGCTGCTGCTCACATTTTTCTTCCGCTACATGCCGGAACTGATTGATGAGGGTCACCTCTTCATTGCGCAGCCTCCGTTGTATCGTATCGGCCACAAGAAAACGGTCCAGTATGCCTACACCGAAGCGCAGCGCGAAAAGATGATGAAGGAAATGGGTGCCAAATCCAAGTCGGCGTCTTTGCAGCGCTATAAGGGTCTTGGCGAGATGAACCCGAATCAGCTCTGGGAGACGACCATGGATCCTTCGAATCGGACACTGCTACAGGTTTCGATCGAGGACGCAGCGGTTGCGGATCGCACTTTTGACATGTTGATGGGTTCTGCGGTACCGCCGCGGCGGCGTTTCATTCAAACCCACGCACGCGAAGTGCGCAACCTGGACGTCTGAGGGAAACCCATAAAGCCCGAACTCGTTCTTGCTCAACACGGCTGAATAAATGCAAAGATGCTGTCTATAAGATCATCAGACAGCTCCAATGAAACCGGACGCTGGTTGCGGACGTACGTCCGCAGCCGATGTTGGGCAGATGTTTATCTGCCAGACTCTACATCGATGTCTAGCCAGGTGGGGAGGCTGGCATGGTCCGATCCATCGCCTGCTCGAATTCGTGTCCAAATGCGGCGGATTAGAATTCGCTAAATATCGGCGCCGGATACATGTCGGGCGTCGGCGGAATTTGCTGCTGAGGCCGCCTGATGTTTTTGGACTGCCTCAGTGATATCGGTGTCGCCCTTTGCAGACAATCTCTTTTCTTTCATCCTTCAAACGAACGGCTAACATTAATTCCATGTCGTGTAATCGAGCGACGTTCGATCTACAAAAACGAATCCATCTTCGTTTTTCACAACGGACAGCATCGCGCAGCGGCATTGGCATGCCCGACCGATTTCCTAAGGTAAACATAAGATCGAGTTAATATTAAATTAATATAAATTAATATAAAATTAATTTACTTTATTCCAAAATCATGATAATATCGGGAAAGATTAGGGGGATTGCGGAGAGTTAAGCTTATGCTCAGAAGGTTTTTCTTGAGAGAAATGAGAGCAAATCATGAGAATTATAGATAAAGAAGATTCATTGGCAGAAAGCGATTTCAATATCGAAGAAAGTCCGGATGACGGAGAGCTTTCTTCGGACCCACAGAGCGAGAAGGATATAGATGTGATAAAGAATTTTCCCGCCTTGATCGACATCGAGGATTTGCGGCGAACCTATCTGGATGACATCACACAAACGCCGCTGCTCACGGCGGAGGAAGAAGTATCCCTGACGCGCAGCCTGCAGCGTGCACGCAAGGCGCGCAAGGAACTGTTGAAGGGAGACGTCAGTCAAAAGCGAAAAGCGGAATTGAACGCCATCATCGAGGCCGGTTCGGCGGCCCGGGAGCGATTGCTCATGGCGAACACGCGCCTCGTCGTCAGTGTAGCCAAGAAATATCGTTCGCGTGGAATGCCGTTCATCGATCTCGTGCAGGAAGGCATCATCGGGCTGATCCGTGCGACGAAGAAGTACGATCCCGATCGGGGCACGCGCTTCAGCACCTACGCCACCTGGTGGATTCGCCAGGCGATCACGCGCACGATCGACAACCACGCCCGCACGATTCGTCTTCCGGTTCATAAAAAGACCGAGATCAATCGGCTCAATTATGCCAGGCACGAACTCGCGCAGGATTTAGGCCGGGAACCTACGGTCGAAGAGCTGGCGCAAAATCTGGACAGAACGCCGGAGGAAGTCCGCGACACGATCAAGATCGCGCAGCATCCACTCTCACTCGAGACACCCCAAGATGATGAGGATGGCCGACTTCTGGGTGACATGCTGCCGGATGACGACGCGGAATCTCCCGAAGAAGCCGCTGAGACGAGTCTGACTTACGACCGCGTTCGCGAAGTGTTGGAGGATTTATCGCCGCGCGAAGCCAAAGTGATCATGCTCCGTTATGGTCTGCAAGATGGGCAAACCTATGCACTTCAGCAAGTGGGCGATCGCATGGGAATCACGCGCGAGCGTGTTCGACAAATCGAATCCCAGGCGCTTTCCCGCTTGCGCAACAACGCCAAGAAGCTCCGCTGAATGGTGGGTATGCGAACGAGTGAAGAGGTACTTGAAGCGTATGAGGAGGGTGCCATGTTAAATGGGTATAAAGGAGATCGAGGTTTAGAACTCATCGAGCGCTACGCAAACGGCGAAGCTTTGAGTGACGATGAATGCCAGTCGATGCGTGCCATGATGTACCTCATCTCGCGCTATCTTCAACCCCCGCGTTTGTGGACGGATTTTCACTGGCGTGGTCCGAAATACTTCGTGGAGGAACTGTGGCCTAAGATCAAGGATAGGCCGGAGTTGCTCAACGGTCAGTTCGGGCACGGCGCAGTAAGCCCGTAAACATCTCGTAACGAATAAAACCGCCCGAAGGTAAGTGTTCCTTCGGGCGGTTTTCCTTTTAACAAAAGCGCCGTATTAGCCCCGGTAGTAGGGATTCTTTCCTTCGGCGTGATCCGTCGTGTCCAGCACTTGCTTGATCTGCGGGACCTCTTCGAGGATTGTCGCTTCGACTCCACCCTTGAGCGTCGCATCGACCATCCGGCATCCCTGGCAGCCGCCGCCGAATTGAATGTAGGCGGTGGAATCTTTGACATCCAGGAGAATCACGAAACCGCCGTGGGCGGCGATGCCCGGATTGACCTTGTTGTCGATCACGTCTTGGACGGATTGCGCCACGGGGTCTGTCCAAAGCGGGTTGGGGTTGTCGATCTTGAAACCGCCGCGAAAGTTATCTTCGACGAAATCCAAAGTCGAATCCTGTAATTTCGGGGCGCTCTCTGCATCGATCAATACTTGCAGGTCATCGAGATCGACGACGGAATCATCCGGATTGCGGTCTTCCGGCGACACGAGCCCCAGCGTATAATGAAATCCAAAGGGGCCTCTGCCGTCAACGGCAAGTCGAAGCGCCATGCCTTCGCCGCCCTCTGCCTTCATCGTTTCCAAGATTTTTTCTTTGGCGATCTTCGTTACCGATATCACGCTGTTTCTTCCTTTCTTATCCCTGTTTTAACAAAGTAACAGATCACTCGTTTGATCGTCGATTGCAATCGACGTCATTACGAATTATAACCCAGCGGCTCCAGCGGCGTAGGCAGCAGCCTGGGCGATGAGCCGGATCGTATTTTCAGCAGCATAGACATTCGGGGATGTCACGCCAGGCCGGCAAGATCGTGTCTTTTCATACGCGATTCGTTCTTTGCTGCTTCCGAGACGCGTGCTAAACAGGCGAACTCAGGGCTGCCAGTGGAGGAAGACGTGCAGGATTTCGAGGTTGACTTTCAAGTCGGCATCGCGGTGATTGGCAAGTTCAATATCGATCGCGGCGATGCCTCGCGTCGAAGCCCAATCAATCAATTGACCCGTGAACTGACATCCCGTGTCGACGGGTGGATAGGGGTAATCACTCACCGCTGCAACCGCTTCCGCCAGACTGATCGATGCTGCATCGGGCGGCTGACCGCCGGGAAAGATTCCCAACGCTGCGCTGTGGTAGTTGATCAACGCGAAGATGTCCTCGTCGGTCAAGAACTGCATCAACGCCAGGGTTTCCGGTTCGGAGGCCGGATAAGGGCCGCCGGTGACGGGAAGGTAGCGCCAGCAGCCGTCTATGGGCCACTCCAGCTTCCACTGCGCCGGAAAGTTGCGGTTCAAATCGACTCCGTTTTCGTTCGTACGCCCATGAATGCCTTGCGCGCGGGCTTCCCCATCGGGGTTCAAGGCGCGAAGTATGAACAAAGTAGCATCTTCCGGGATCCACTCCGGGCGGCCTCGTACAAGCGCTATCAATTGTTCCGTGAGTGCGATGGTGTTGTACTCGTAGCCTCCGTGGATGCCCCCGATGATCAACAGCTTTCTGGGTCCGTTTCCGAAGCGATAGACTTCGATCGGTCGGCCGGCGACGGATTCTCCGATGACGATCGGACCGTCCCAGAAAGCAACCGGTGAGGGCGTGCCGCTGGGCTGCGATGTGGCGGTCGAGCTCGGCGAGGGGATCTGGGTCGGTTTGCTCGTGGAGCTCAGCATAGTCGGGGCGTTGGGTGCAGCATTTTGCACGTCGCCCACCTGCACGACGTTCGAATTGGGCTGGAACGAAGCCAGGGTCGCACACGCAGAGATAAACAACGTGACCGATGCGATGACGCTCGAGAAGAGCATCGTCGCTCGACTCTGTATCCCAATTGGTCTTATCCAACTCATGCTTTCCCCGCGTCCCCGTTCCGCATGCTCGTCCGGGTTATAACTTTACTTGCGGCTGCTGTTTCTGCCAAGTCCAATCCGAATCGAGGTATTGGAAGATGAAATCAGGCGAACCGCCGAACCTTATTCGAGCGTTCCTGGATGTCGAAACAGCTCGATGAGCTCACGCTTATCCCCCAGCGGAAACCGGATCGGCAATTTACTACGGAGTTCGACCTTCCAATCTCTTTACAAAACACGATTCTGATCGATACTCGGTAGTCAAAACTTTCACCATCGGCTACAATACGCTTGAAGCTTTGGAATTTGTATATTGATTTTGAGTAATAATTGAGATCTACATGGCCCTCGAAATTGGATCACTACTTCGAAGTCGCTATCGAATCGACGGCGTTCTTGGACAAGGGGGGATGGGTGCCGTCTATAAAGCCTTTGATCTGAATTTGGGCGTCGAAGTCGCCGTAAAAGAGAATCTATTCACGACCGAAGAATTCGAACGGCAATTCGAACGGGAAGCTCAAATCCTCGCACGGCTACGACATCCCAATTTACCTCGCGTATCGGATCACTTCGTGATTGAGGGCGAAGGCCAGTATCTGGTCATGGATTTCATCCAGGGGGTCGATATCCGCGAACGTCTCGAAAAAGATGGTCCCATCTCAGAGAAAGAGGCGCTGCCCTGGTTCCTCGAGATCAGTGACGCTCTCTCCTATCTCCACTGCCAAGAGCCACCGATTCTGCATCGGGATATCAAGCCCGGCAACATCAAGATCATGCCCAACGGAAAAGCGATCCTGGTCGATTTCGGCTTGGCCAAGTTCTTCGAAAAGGGAGGCGCCACGACGACGGGCGCCAAAGCGATGACGCCCGGATTTTCCCCGCCCGAACAATACGGCACGGGTGGGACGGATCCACGTACGGATGTCTATTCTTTAGGTGCAACGATGTATGCTGCGTTGACGGCGACCATTCCCGAGGATGCCATCGAGCGGGCGATGGGGCACACGAATCTAACGCCGATCCGGAAGATCAACCCCAATATTACACCTTCCGTCGCCAGAGTTATCGAAAAAGCACTGGAGGTAAAGCCTCGAAACCGTTATCAATCGGTGGCCGCGTTTGCATCCGCGCTAAGCGGGTCGGGAACGGCAAACCACGCCACGGTGGTACGGCCGTTCCAGCGTATTGAAGACACCGTTCGTAGTTCGGATACCTCCCGACTCATGGACGACACGTTGAACTCCCTGCGCACCACGCGGGAAAAGCCCAGCCGCTTACCGATAACGATCCTGCTCGGTTCCGTAGCCGTGATCATGGTTGCGGGCTTGCTCTATATGGGCGCCAACTTCGGCGAGTTGTTCAATGGAAATGGAACGCAGTCCGTGGTTACGAACGCGCTGGGCACGGTGATCGATCCCTCGCAGACAGACGAAAGCGGCGAGGCTGTGCCGTCTTTGGAACCATCTCCGACCGTCGAGGAGACGGGCTCGCTTTCCAGCGCGGATGCGACCCGCGTTGCGGAAACTGAAACCGCCTTGCTGACGGCGACACCAACAGGCGGCGGTGTCGGACAAATCGCATACGCCTCCGACAAGTCGGGCGTACCGCAGATCTATTTACTCAATCTCGATGGAACCGACGAACACCAATTGACCGATCTCGAGGGAGGGACTTGCCAGCCGGCCTGGGATCCGGGCGGCACGCAGTTGGCTTTCATCACTCCCTGCCTGAAGAATCGAGACGACTACCCCGGTTCGAATATCTGGCTAATTCGCCTCGATGTGTCGGGAAACGCCGGCGCACCGGAACCGCTGCTGCTGGGCCCGGCGGGAAATTTCGATCCTGCCTGGTCGCCGGACGGAAACCGCATCGCTTTTACGTCCCTTCGAGACGGCCGGGCTCAGATCTACGTCACCGAACTCGACAGCGGACATCTGTTGAACGTAAACGATGATCTGGGCTACAACTATCAACCGACCTGGTCACCTACGGGTGAAGAGATCATGTTTAAATCCGAACGCGGGGGTGAGAGTTCGATTTGGTTCGTCCCGGCTACCGGCGGTGAGGCGCGTGTATTCAGCCGCGGGGAGTACAAGGATGATTCCGACCCCGATTGGTCCAGGGATGGTCAATTCATCCTGTTTGTACGGCGTAACCCGGATTCTCCGCCCTATCTCGTCGCCGCACGCTACGAAGACCTTGGTTTCGCAGATTCACGCATCTGTGTCGAAGGAAAGTTGAGCGGTTCACCGATGGCGGAACCGCAGTGGTCTCCCGATGGGAATTGGATTGTGTTCGAAACGTGGCCGGATGGAGCCAATCACAACATCGCGCTGATCTCATCCAGCTGCAGTGGTTATGCGGAGATCACGACCGATCCGGCCTACGATTTCGACGCCAGCTGGCGCCCGGTCCCGTAGCCCGCGCACCCTCCGGCGCATATCCCTCGTAAACGAAATCACAGCGGTCGGCCTTGATGACGCCGTATAGCTGTCCGAAGCCTTTTGTATCAGACGCCTCTGATTCCGATCCAAGATCGTAGAAGTACGGCGTAAAACGGGGATGATCTCGCCTTTTGCCGGATCAGGAAGGGTGTCAGGTAGGTTCTGGAACTCTGTTCTTGAAGTCCCGGCAGGCTTGGGGCATAATCTCATTGTTGCTGGCCGATGATGGGTTCCCGCGCAGGAGCCTTTTCGATGTGAGATCGAAACCGAGCATCTCGGAATTCAAGACCGAAATGGGAGAAAAAGATGACAGCAAAGATCATAGACGGCAAGGCAATCGCAGCCGCGCTACGCCAGGAAGTCGCTGATGGCGTAAAGGCGCTTGTCGCTTCGGGGGCGACCAAGCCCGGTTTGGCGACGGTGCTCGTGGGAGAAGATCCTGCTTCACAAACCTACGTGCGCATGAAACGAAAGGCTTGTGAGGAATTGGGCATCGAGTCCTTTGGGTATACGTTACCCGCAGACGTGTCGCAAGAGGAAGTCGAGAAGCTGGTTAAGGATCTGAATGCCAATCCCGAAGTGCACGGGATCTTGGTGCAGTTGCCGCTTCCGGCGGGTTTGGATGAGGAAGCGATATTACGGGCCATCAGCCTCGAGAAGGACGTGGATGGTTTCCATCCGATCAACATCGGCCGACTGGCGCAGAAAGGACGTGAGCCCTTGTTCGTTCCCTGTACACCGGCCGGCTGCATTACCCTGCTCAAGAAGGCAGGGGCGAAGCTGGAGGGCGCTGAGGCCGTGGTCGTCGGCCGCTCGAACATCGTGGGTATGCCGGCAGCGCTGCTACTCGTCAAGGAAAACGCCACGGTTACCATCTGCCATTCCCGCACGCAGAACTTGCCAGACGTGTGCCGGCGCGCGGACGTACTCATTGCGGCGATCGGACGCCCGGAGATGATCAGGGGTGATTGGATCAAAAAGGGCGCCTATGTGATCGATGTGGGCGTCAACCGCGTGGATGACCCCAGTGCGAAACGCGGTTACCGCCTCGTCGGGGACGTGGCGTTCGACGAAGCCAAAGAGGTCGCCGGCGCGATCACCCCCGTCCCGGGCGGTGTGGGACCCATGACCATCGCCGGATTGTTGCACAACACGCTGCGTTCCGCGCAGCGAAGCGCCGCCTGATCGCGGCAAGTTTTTTATAAAACGCCGCCGATATCGCGCGGCGTTTTCTTATTCAACAGGGGCGCGAAACGAGTATTCCTCGATTCTCGTAGAAATTCTAGAGCCCTGTTTGATTGTCTGACAATTGACCCAATGCGCCAAGAATGTTAGACTCGATGTGTCGGGAATGAGGAGGTTGCATGGCAACGCTGCTCGTGAAAAACGCCGCAGTACTTGTGACCATGGATGACCAGCGGCGCGAGATTCCTCAAGGCGCCATCTTCGTTCGCGACGGCTGGATCGAAGAGGTCGGACCAAGCGCGGCGCAAACGCAAGAAGCGGATGAAGTGCTCGACCTGCACGGCCATCTCGTCCTTCCCGGTTTGATCAACACCCACCACCATTTCTATCAAACCCTGACTCGCGCGATCCCCGCCGCACAGGATGCGGACCTTTTCCAATGGCTCAAGACGCTTTATCCGATTTGGGCCGGTTTGACGCCGGAGGACAT
>Ga0307426_1001511_pt1 | contig 15308 bp, 13 predicted proteins | sample SalMarWE160340MG_FD_202165 | JGI IMG/M metagenome (GOLD analysis project Ga0307426, IMG submission 202165) | Salt marsh sediment microbial communities from the Plum Island Ecosystem LTER, Massachusetts, United States - WE1603-40 | ecosystem: Environmental > Aquatic > Marine > Intertidal zone >... | reverse complement strand
GGCCGCCGGGTGCGCCGCCGCATCGGAGCCTGGTTGATGCAGGCGGCGAAACGTCCCGGCGCCGCCGCCGTCAGAATTCCGACATAGCCCGGCCACGTCACGTTGTCGAAATCGCCGGCGGCGCCCCGCATCCGCGCCATTTCCAGGTGACGGCCGAGCCCCGGAAACGGCCAATCGAGCGTGCGCACGAGCCACGGCGCGCCGCCTTGTTCGCAGGCGAGCGTGGTGCAGCCCCACTGATAGCAGCCGTTGAGAAACCAGATGCCGGGAAATCCGAGCTCGGCCGCGATGGCGTGGACCTCCGCCGCATAGGGCGAGCGCAATCTCAAGAGCCAACGGCGAGTCACCCAGTCAATGGTCGGCAGCAGTCCCGCCGCGACGCGCGGCAACCAGCCAACACATTCGTCGCGCAGCGCCCGTGCACGCGCGCGGCCTTCCCTGGCGTGGCGCACGGGCCCGTCGTCCCGAACATCGATGATCGGGATGGAAGCAAGCCTCGGGGCCGACGGCGTCGTCATATGACTTCTCTCTTAAGAACGGCCTCGGTGTACAAAGCATAAAAGCTCAACCATCGCGTCAATTTAGGCGAATCCCTCACCTTATCAACGCGGATGATGTTTTTGGTACATGCAGTTTCTAAGCGGACGCTCGGCGCGCAGCAAGCGCGGTATCGTTCCAATCGGCGCTACCCAACGCCGCCGTCCGGCCCGCCAGCCGACCGGATGTGAACGCCCAGCCGAGATGATGCCCGTGGCCTTCGAGCAGAACACCACCCTGCCCGGCCGAGCCAACCGCATATAGGCCAGGGATAGGCTGACCATTCTTGTCAAGTACTTCAAAATTGCTGTTGATGCGAGCGCCGCCATCGGTAAACACGATCCAGCTCTTGACTGGGCCGAGCACGTAATACGGCGCCCGGTCGATTGCCGGCAGCCCGCTTGTGAGATTACGGTTGTATTGCTGCACAGTTGCTTCCAGCGCGTCTGGCTTCATTGCTAGCTTGGCGGCGAGTTCAGCGAGCGTGTTGCCCTGGGCAAAAATATCTTTGCGATTGCGCCGATAGTCAGCCAGGTAAGCATAGGCCACACCGGGAGCAGTGGAGATGAAATTTGGCCAGCCGCTGAACTCGCGGGCTATCTTGTCGTCCATCAGGATATAGGCAACGCGTTCGGGTTGGCGCGGAATCGCCAATTGCGGGCCGTCGCGCTCGTCGACGAAGCGCTTGCCATCCTTGTTGATGAGAATCGCGCCCTTCGCGAACAGGTTCAGCGACGGCGCGAGATTCGTCGTTACGAACATCATCAGGAACGGCCGCAACAGCCAAGATGGCAGGTAGTTCATCGACCACCGCATTACGAGCGCGATTGGCTTTATTGGGGGAATAAGCTCGATGACTTTCTTCTCGGGCGGAGCGACAAAGCGAATTTCAGGCCCAAGCATGATATCGCCATTGACGATCGTCCCGCCGGCCTCCTGCACCAAGCGCTGACCGTCACCCGTGCTGGCCGGATTGATGCCTTCCACGTCAGCCAGGTCAGCCGACATGAACTGACCCTTGAGTTCCTTGGCCGAGCTGTAGTCGCCGGTGGCAAGGATGACGCCGAGCTTCGCGTGGATGGTACGCCGAGGCCCCTGCTCGCCAGCGATCTCGACGCCGGTGATCCTCGCACCGTCGCGCGTCAGCTTCACCACCCGCGCGTTAACGCGTATGTCAACGCCCAGTCGTCGCGCCTGCTTTCTCAGATGATAAACAAACGAGCGCGCGTGCGGCAGCACGTTGTGCATGCGGGGCTGCCGGTGGGGCGGCTCGGGCATGGGCCCGAAGAAAACGACGCCCATATCCATCTGCCACTGCACCGTATCGGGTGAATGTTCGACCAGCAGCCGCCGCAGCTCGAGGTTGTCTTTTTCCGCAAAGCCGCGGTTATCGGCAAACAGTGCCATGTCCTCGAAGTGAGCCTGGGGAATATCGTGAACGCCCTTGGCGCGCTGAAGAGCGGTGCATGTGGCGGTCACCGAACCGACCGAGCGAATCGTCGTACCGCCGAGCGCTGCGTTCTTTTCGAGCAAGACCACACGCCGGCCAAAGCGCGCTGCTTCGATCGCGGCGGCCAGTCCGCTGCCGCCGCCGCCGACCACCACGACATCGAAGATTTCGCCCTGCTCCGCCATACCGGGAATTCCTTGTTCGCAGCCGTAAAACACGCCGTTGACGCCGGCCGCCATCGGTTTGTTACAATCATCCTCACTGGTTTCGGTTACCGAGCTCGCGCTGGCAGGTCGACAAGAGAGCTACTTTGACCGCCAGCCTAGGGGGCCGGAACAAAAACGCAAGAAGTGGGGTGACGCCGTGGGTCAAGATAACATTCATGTGGTGTTTGCCGAAGAAGACGCTTTGTTTCGGCTGATGGAAATGAGCCTGCGACGTGCGCTGACGCCCGAAGGCGAAAAGACATTGCGCTATTTTTTCGGTGAGGAGTTCGCCGCACCGCTCAAAGAACTCACCACGATGGCCGACAGGCTCGATTTGCCGCGGGACATCGCGGTGACCGTGTGTCAGGACGAAACGATACTTGAGCGGACATTGCCGTCGGCCGATTTTGTCGTTCTCGAGGCCTCAACGCTCGACAAACAGCGGGTCGAGGCCTGCCGCGGCAAAGCGCGACTGATTCAACAATTCGGCCGTTCCTACGGAAATATCGATGTCGCAACGGCGCGCCAACTGAATATTCCGGTTGCCAACCTGACGCGCCTGAGCAGTCAATCCAGCGCGGACCACATAACGGCGCTCATCCTCGCGCTTGCCCGCAATCTGCTTCAGGCTCATCGTTCAGTCGTCGGACGGCGAGATCCATCGGCTAAGCCGTTATTTGCCAAAGACCCCCCGCGCAATAAATTTAACTGGGCGCAGATTCGAGGTTTCAAGGTGCTCTCACGCAGCACCATTGGGTTCATCGGCCTCGGCGAGAATTCCGGGTTTGTCGCCAAACGCATGCGCGACATGGGAATGCGCGTTCTTTATTTCAAACGAACGCGATTGAGCCCCGAGGAAGAAAACAAATTTGGCGGCGTTTCGTACGCACCACTTGATGAATTACTGTCGCAATCGGATTTTGTATCGCTGCATATTCCCTATGGAAAGAATACCGAGAAATTCGCCGGGCGCGATTTTTTTGCCAAGATGAAACGCGGTGCGTATCTGATCAATTCAGCGCGCGGTGGCATTCTCGACGAAGTGGCGTTGTATGAAAGCCTCAAAAGCGGCCATCTGGCAGGCGCTGCTTTGGACGTCTACCGCTACGAGCCGGTGCCTGCGGATACGCCTCTGCTTGACCTCGAGAACGTTCTCTGGACGCCGCATATATCCGGGGGAGAACCCGAATATATGATCAACGAAAGTGAGGCGGTGCTGACCAATATTGCAAATGTCTTCCACGGAAGGCCTCCGCAGGGCCTGATACCGGAATTTGTTTCGTAAGGGTTGAAACCTCCGCATAAGCTGGGAAACAGCTGGCAAACTCATTAGCCGAGCCGTAACGCGTATTCTTATCTCGTCAACGAGCACGATGTTTCGGACGACGCAGTGGTCAAGCGGCTGCTCGCCGTCATCCTGTGTGTACCGCTAAAACCCAACAAATCCAGTCGCGTGCCCCCTATCGGCTCTTTCGAAGGCAGACGGTGCCCAGATCCTGGTCGCCCTCAGTCGTCACGACGGCACGGAAGTTTTCGTAACCGTCCTTCCTGAACTCGACGCTGTATTTCCGGTCCTTGGTCAACTCCTTGATCCAGAAATCGCCGAAAGCATCCGACTGGACGGTCACGGCCCCATTATCCGCAAGGTCGACCGCGGTGACGGCGACGTCGGCGATCACTTCGTCTCTCGCCTCATCGATCACCACGCCGGCAATCCACGGCTTTGGCAGGCCCTTCCAATAGACCCGCGGTTCGGCCTCGTATTCCGGATGATAGATTTCGAGCGGCTTGCCCCCGCCCTGCTTGAACACGCTGTCGGTCGCCTCGCCAAAGACGATGGCATCGTGCGGGCAGACCTCGGCGCAGCGGGGCAGCAGTCCCTCGTCGACCCGGTGGGCGCAGCCGGTGCACTTCTGCGCGATGCCGAGTTTCTCGTTCTTGTAAATGACATCGTAGGGACAGGCCTCCTGGCAGCGCCCGCAGCCGTTGCACATGGCGGGATCGATCCAGACCAGGCCGTCATCGCGCCGCTTGATGGCGCCGTCGGGACACGCCGTCATGCAAGGTGCCTTCTCGCAATGCTGGCAAAGCACCGGCAGGTAAGACATGCGGACGCGCGGCGTCACGCCCCGCTCCACCGGCAGGAGGTTGACCCAGAAGTGCCCGGTGTCGGGCTGCGGCGCGGTCCACGGCGCGTAGCTGTTGCCGACGTGCTCGTCCTTGCAGACGATGATGCAAAGGCTGCAGCCGCTGCACTTGTCGACGTCGATCAAGAACGACTTCTTGCCCATGGATTCAACCAAACTTTCCAGTCATCCCTGCAGCGCAGCGCCGCGATCGATGCCCGGGCTGGCTACGATGTCGGCGGCATCGACTTTCGACACCTGGGTCAGAAAGCCGCTGACATTCATCTCTGGAATGATGATCTCTTTGCCGACGCCGTATTTCTCTTCCGGCGACGGCGCGATTAGGTTGATGCACCCGCCCCTGTCGACGAGCTTGTTCTTAAGGGTGGCCGTGTCGATCTTGGCGCCATGGTCGATGGACAGAGCGCCGGGAATGATCCGCTCGGTCACCACGGCGCCGCACAGCACGCCGCCACGATCGTTATGAACCAGGATGATATCGCCGTCGGCGATGCCGCGCGGGGCGGCATCGCTCGGATGAATCCAGCACGGCTCGTACATGTAGCCGTCGGGTCCGCGTACCTTGCCGATCTCCCGGATCCAGTCGATGTCGTCGCCCTGCACGTGGAAGCGGAAGCGCGGATGGTTCGACATCACCGCCAGCGGGTAGTCCCGCGAACGCACGGAGCCTTGCTGCTCCGCATGCGGCACCCATTTCGCCAGCGGCGGCCTCTCGCGGTTGTCGCCATCTAGCGCGGCGATGCGCGACGACACGAATTCGATCTTGCCCGACGGCGTTTCCAGCCCACCCGCCGCGGCCCAGTACCAGTGCAGGCCGCCGTTATTGGGGCCGTAGCCATGCTCCTTCTTGATGTCCACCCACTCGTCCCAGGTCGGGCAGTCGTAGATGACGTGTTGCTTCTTTTTGAAATCTTCCCAATTCAAGCCGAGCTTGGTCTTGGCCAGCGTTCCTTCGTAAGCCTTCTTCAGCCATTCGTCCGCCGGCGGAAACGCCTTGTCGAGCCCGAGGCGCAGCCCGATCATGCGGTGAATTTCGTAATCGCTCCTGGAGTCGCCGACCGGCTCGATCGCCTGGTCCTGATAGAACAGGGACAGGATGTCGCTGCGCTGAACCGCCAGCAGATCCTCGTGTTCGTAACTCGTCTGCGCCGGCAGGATCAGATCGGAGAACGGGATGTCGTTCTCAAACCACGGATGCACGCCGACCACGAAGTCGATTTTCGGGCTGCGCAGCGCCTCCAGCCATTTCCAGCCGTGACCCCAGCTGCCCGGCTGGCTGCCGTTCTCGTTCCACACCATGCGGATGCCGGGATGGTCCTTGTTCGGCGGGAAATGGTAGCGCTTGAACTGGTCCTCGGTCTTGACCAAGGCGGCGGCCGTGCTGCGCCATTCAACGGAAGGACTGAGGATGGCCTCGGTGGCCAGCGTGCGCGGAATGAAGACCGGCGATTTCGGCCCGTGCCCGATCGCGTATTCGATCATCTCACTGAAGGGGATGCCGTGGTGATCGACTTCCGGGTAGCGCGGCACTTGCGCCAGCGATTTCTTGTAGAAGGACGGCGCGCCGGTGCGCAGGAACTGCCGGCCGGGCTTGCCGATTCCCTGCATCGCCAGCGCATAGGCTTCCGCCCGCGCCACCAGATGCGACAGCGACCCGCGAATCTTCGGGCCGCCGAAATAGACCGATAGCGTGGTCTTCTTGCCGGCCCATTCACGGGCCAGCGCGCGAATGGTATGCGCCGGCACGCCGGTGATCTTCGCTGCCCAGGTGGCCGACTTCGCCACGCCGTCATCTTCACCCATCACATGCTTTTTGAACTCATCGAAACCGACTGTGTGCGTTTTGACATAGTCCTTGTCGTAGCTGCCCTCGACGATCCAGGTATGGGCCAGCGCGAAATAGAGCGCGGCATCGGAATTCGGTTTCACCGGAATCCATTTGTCGGCGTGGATGGCGGCTGCATAATTCAGGTCAGGCGAGATGGCGACGATCTTGATGCCCGCGCGCTTGAGCCACTTGGGCATTTCCAGCGCGATCGATCCCGACATGCCGAGGCCGGTCGCCTCCGGATCATTGCCCGAGAAGATCACCATCTCGGCGTGCTCGAGCACGTCGTCCCAGACCGCGTCCTGATAGGGTTCGCCCAAGCAGCTATCGAAGCCCCAGACATGCTTGGCGCCCCAGTAATAGCCCTCCCAGCTATCGGGATTGCGTACCTGCTGCGTCCACCAACCCCAGCCAAGATGCTCGCGGATCATGTCGAAGAGATAGTGCCCCCAGAAATGCAGCGACTGCAGATAGCCGCTCTGACCGTGGCCGTCGGCCTGCACGAGAACCGGCTCCATAGAGCCGTACTTCTCGCGAATGCGGTTGAGTTGGTCGACGATGATGTCGAGCGCCTGATCCCAACTGATGCGCTTGTAGCCGCTGCGGCCGCGCTGCTCAGTGTTGGGGTTGTCGGGGCTCCAGTCGGTGCGCAACAGCGGATATTTCACGCGCGTTTCCGTGTGCACGCGGCGCTTGGCGGCAAACGCCAATGGCATCTGCACTTCTTTTTTCGGCCGGCTGAAACTGCCACGCGAGGTCTTGATCTCGTACAGCCGGACATCGTCGGGAATAAAGAAGGGCAGCGATCGGACGATCTTGCCGCCGTCGACGTGACAGACGAGGGGGAAATTCGACCGCGCCAAGCCGCTCGCAGGGTGGGAAACATAGATGACCCTGCGGGCTTGATCGTCGGACATCGATGACTCCACGCCGTCTGTTTGATAACACGATCATCACGCAGAACGCTGCGCTATAAACGCGGCCGGATCATAGCGATCCCATAAGACCGATCAAGGTGGGCTAGCGGAAAGGGAGAGCCGCCGCCGCCTTGCGCGTCCTGCTCGAAAAGCAGCGCAAAATCGCCGGCGGTGCAGCCACGCTGGGGATGCCTTTGACTCGATAGTACCCGACTTCGTCCATTACCCGCATGAACGGGAAATGCGTCTGGCAGCGGCGCACAAAAACGCTTGCGCCGCGCGCGCTGCCGGCCCGCGGACAAGCGTCCGCGCCGCCTAGTCCGGGCGCGGAGCGCACCGCGATCGTCGGCGGGGTCCATGTCGGAGACGACAGTGCGTGACAACGAGTGAAGCGACTTGCAGCCCTAGGCCCGCGTTCCGCGCCCGGAACGAGCCGGCGCCCTCCGAGGGCAAAGGTCGGACGTTCGAATTGTTTCGGGCGCGCTATTTTCCGCCACCCACAGTGAGCGGCGGCGCCTTCAGGCGGCCTATGTCAGTTCACTCAGCACCGGCATGCGACGCGGCTGCGGCACGTAATAATTGCCGAGCTTCACCATCGGCCGTGGCTTGATCACGATCGACGCCAGCCGGTCGCCCAGCGCCTTGGGCGAGGTCGGCTTGATCAGGAATTCATGCGCGCCGCCGCGCAAGGCCTCGATCACGGTGGAGCGCTGGCCGCGGTTGGTTAGCATGATGATCGGCAAATTGGGGCGCGGGAACACGCCGGGCGAGCGCACGATGCGCATTACCTCCATGCCGTTGAGCACCGGCATGTCCCAATCCAGGAACATAACGTCCGGGTCGCAGGTGCGGATCGCCTCCAGCGCGACCAGCCCATCGGCGGCCTCGACCACCGACTTGGCGCCGAGATTCATCAGCATCGTGCGGGTGAGCCTGCGCATATAGAAATTGTTGTCGACAACCAGGATGCTGAGGCCCTGAATCAGTTTTTCAACCGACTTGTTGGTCAGCGAAAGCGACATATTCGGCATGAATTGCGCCACTGCCTGAGTCAATGTGGAGCCCCACGCTAGTTGAGAGGTTCTGCCATATTCCTAAGATCGGCCGGTCAATTTTTCGCAAACGCGACAGAGGCAAGGCTGAATTGGCTCGCAAACTGCGCGGGATGAGTTATTTTGTTTGGCTAACGCCGGGTTAATTCCGACAGCAAGGCAAGCAACATGAAAGAGCCTGGCCCCGATCATCCGATCACCATCGTGCCGACGGGCAAGCGCGTGTGCGTCAGCTTCGCCGGCAAGGTGATCGCCGACACAACGCAAGCGCTGACGCTGAATGAAGCGGGCTATCGGCCGGTACATTATATCCCGCGTGCCGACGCCGACATGAGCGCGCTCGAGCCCACCACCCACCGCAGCTATTGCCCCTACAAGGGCGACGCCAGCTATTTCACGATATCCATCGGCGGCCGCCGTGCCAACAACGCGGTGTGGAGCTACGAGCAGCCGTTTCCGGCGATGGCCGCGATCAAGGATCACCTGGCGTTCTATGCCAGCCGCGTCGACAAGATCGAGGAAATTGAGGCCTGACGGGGCCGTTCAACGATTTGGCAAGCATGCCGTGCTAGAGAACGCCCACGCATTTCATGGCGCGGGGGCACGCGCATGGCAGAGCTGAATTCTTCGACCGCACGCTCATTCGACTGGATCCTTTGGGCGATCGGCATTGCCATGGCTGGCGGCGGATTTTATTTGGCGCTGGTAGGTTTGGGTGTGACGGCACCGCCGAGCAAGCTGCACGGACCGAACTGGCTGGGCTTCGCCGCCGGGCTGGTGTTTTTGGCAGCCGGCCTTTCGGTGCTCGTGCGCGCCTGGCTGCACGTTCCCGACAAGCAGCCGAATTTGCCGGACAATGCGCCGGCGATTGCGGTGGCGGTCCAATGGCTGGCGACATTGATCATCATCGTCGCGCTCGCCAGCATCGGCACCTGGATCGCTTTCGGGCCGGGGCCTCGCCAATTTTCGATGTCGTTGCCGGTCTGGGGCTCGCTGGCTGAAATGATCGGCCGCGCGATGTTCGGCTTCGGCGCCATCATCACCTGGCTGATGGCGGCGCTCATGGCCTATGCCGGCGTGATGAAAATGCTCGGCAAGAAGCCCTAATGCAACCGCGGCGCTTTAAGGAACTTGGCGCGGTCGGATGAATTCACCGCCACGTCGAAGGTGACGCCCTCGCGATAAAGCGTAAGCGGTACTTCGACGCCCGCTTCGCCCAGCGACCAGACCTTGCGGTAGAAGGCGGCCAGGCTCGACACCCGCTCGCCGGCGACCGACAGCACGACGTCGCCGGTTTTTAGTTCGGCGCGCGCCGCCGGCTCCTTGGGCGCGATGCCGACGATCACGATCTTGTCCTCGATTTCCGTTGAATAGAGGCCGAGCCATGGCCGCGTTGGCTTGTCGACGCGGCCGTATTTGCGCAGGTCTTCGAGGATCGGCTTTACCAGATCGATCGGCACCACCATGTTGAGATGCTCGTTGCGGCCCTCACGCATGCGCTCGACCTGCAGTGAGCCGATGCCGATCAGTTCGCCAGAAGGCGCGATCAAGCCGGTGCCGCCCCAGTTGGGATGCGCCGGATAGGTGAAGATCGCCTCGTCCAGCACGTATTCCCAATAGCCAGCGAATTCCTGCTTGGCGGCGATGCGGGCGGCAAGCGAATGGGTGCGCCCGCCGGCGCCGCCCATCACCACGCGCTCGCCGATCTCGACCGCGGCCGCCGAGCCGAGCGGCAGCGCCGGCAGATCCATGCGCTCGAGCGCCTGCACCAGGCCGAAGCCGGTCTCCTGGTCGTGGCCGAGCGCATGGCCCGGCGCCACGCTGCCGTCGCCGAAATGCAGCCAGACGGTCTCGGCCTCGGTAATTAAATAGCCGATGGTGAGCACCAGCCCATCGTCGATCAGCACGCCGTTGCCGGCACGTTCGACGCCGAGCGTGTCGGCGGTGAAGGCGTCGGGCGGAATGAGGGAATGCAGGCCCACGACGGAGGACAGCGCGCGCTCGAGATCGTAGCCGTAGTCTTCCGGGCGCGGCTGCGCGGCCGGCGGAACCTTCCATTCGAGCAGCGAGGCCATCGGTGCGCTCTCCTTGTCGCCTCTCCCCTCCCCGCATCATACGCAGATCGTCACGCGAGAGAAGCCGCCGCCGGCTGTGTTAGCATAACGCATGATCCCGCTTTCGGTCCTCGACCTGTCGCCGGTGTCGGCCGGCTCCAGCGCCGCGCAGGCGCTGCACAATACGCTCGATCTGGCGCGGCTCGCGGACCGGCTCGGGTTTACGCGCTACTGGGTGGCGGAGCACCACAACCTGCCGGCCATCGCCAGCTCGGCCCCCGACATCATGATCGGACAAATCGCCGCAGTGACCGAACGCGTGCGTGTCGGCTCCGGCGGCGTGATGCTGCCCAACCACGCCCCGCTCATGGTGGCCGAGCGCTTCAAGGTGCTGGAAGCGCTCTATCCCGGCCGCATCGATCTCGGCTTGGGCCGCGCGCCCGGCACCGATCCCGCCACCTCCTACATGTTGCGCCGGCGCCAGGGCATCAGCGAGGAGGACGATTTCCTCGAGCGCTTCCAGGAGCTGATGCTGCTGGAAACGCGCGGCTTTCCCGAAGGCCATCCGTTCTACAAGGTGCGCGCCATGCCGTCGGATGTGCCACTGCCGCCGATCTTCCTGCTCGGCTCCTCCGACTACTCGGCGCAATTGGCCGGCCAGATCGGCGCGGCCTTTGCATTCGCCCATCATTTCGCGACCTTCGACGCGGTGGAGGCGATGCGGCTTTATCGCGACAATTTCCGCGCCTCGCTCTCGCACGAGGAGCCCTATGCGATCCTGGCGACCCATGTGGTTTGCGCGGATAGCGACACGGAAGCCGAGCGGCTGGCGACTACGGTCGAGCTTAATTTCGTGCGACGCGCCAAGGGTGAATATCTCCCGCTCGCCTCGCCCGAGGAAGCAGCCAGCTACGCCTACACGCAGGTCGACAGGGCCCGCATCGCGCAAAATGCGAGCCGCCTCACCGTCGGCGCACCGGCGACCGTCAAGGCGCGGCTTGAGCCGCTGCTCGCGGCGACGCAGGCCGACGAATTGATGGTCACCGCCATGATCTTCGACCACACGGCCCGCAAGCATTCCTACGAATTGCTGGCGCAGGCCTTCATCGCGGGCACCGGGTAGTTTCCGCCCGACCCGCCGTGCTAAAAAGGCCAAGGGCGCGACCAGCGTTTACTCGATCGATTGACAAGAAACGGGAGGTTCCCTTGGGCCAGCAGTTCACCCTCACCACGACCGACAAGCACTCGCTCGGCGCCTACCGCGCCGATCCGCAAGGCAAGGCGAAAGGCGCCATCGTCGTGGTGCAGGAGATATTCGGCGTCAACCACCACATCCGTGCGGTCTGCGACCGGCTGGCGGCGCTCGGCTACGCCGCGGTGGCGCCGGCGGTGTTCGACCGTTTCGTGCGCGACTTCGAGTGCGGCTATACGCCCGACGAGATCGCCCATGCCCGGAGTTACCTGGGCAATCTCAACTGGGAACACATGACGGCGGACGTCGCCGCCGCCGCCGAGAACCTGAAAGGCGTGGGGCCACTGGGCGTGATCGGCTTTTGCATGGGCGGCACCGCCTCGTTCCTGGCGGCCTGCCGGCTGCCGGGCTTTGCCTGCGCGGTCGCCTTTTATGGCGGCATGATCGGCAAGTTCGCCGACGAGAAGCCGAAATGCCCATTACAAATGCATTTCGGCGAGAAGGACGAGAGCATTCCGATGGACGTGGTGGAGACCATCAAGCAGAAGCAGCCGCAGGCGGAAACTTATGTCTATCCGGGCGCCGCACACGGTTTCTATTGCGACGAGCGCGCCAGCTATAACAAAGCCGCCGCGGATCTGGCCTGGAGCCGGACGCAGGAGTTCCTCGGCAAGCATATGAAATAGGCGCGGCGCAAACATCACGCTCGCCAAGCGCGGCCTCTCGCCGCCTCATCCTGAGGAGCATCGCGTTAGCGATGCGTCTCGAAGGATGTGGGGCGGCCTCATGGTTCGAGACGCGCTGCTGCGCAGCGCTCCTCACCATGAGGCCGCGTTAGGCTTGAATTATTAGAACCACCGCTCCTTCACCACGACGGTATCGCCGGGGCGCAAGGGATAATTGAGCGGCACGTCGCCCTTGAATTGCTGACCGGCCGCATTGCGGGTGAGCTCGACGGTCTGCTTTTTGGCGCGCGGCGAAAAGCCGCCGGCAACGGCGATAGCGTTCTCCGCCGTCATGTTGGGAACGAAAGGATATTGGCCGGGCGTGGTGACCTCGCCGAGGATGAAGAACGGCCGGTAGCCCTCGACCGTCACCGTCACATGCGGCTCGCGCACGTAACCCTGCTTGAGCCGCTCGCCGATCGTCCTGGCGAGCCGCTGTGTGGTGACGCCGCGCGCCGGCACAGTACCAACCAGCGGCAGGCTGACATTGCCGCCGGCGTCGACCATGTATGTCCCGCTAATGCCCTCCTGCCCGAACACCACCACGCGCAGCTTGTCGCCGGAGTCGAGCGTGTAGCCCTGCTGATTAGCGGGCGGCGCATAGGCATAAGCATAAGGAGCCGCGACGTAGGGGCCGCCGGCGGCCTGCGGCGGGTGATATTGCAGTACGTAGGATAGCTGCGGTGCCTGCGCGTGTTGCGGCTGTGCGGCTGTGTGCCGCGTGTTGAACAGCCCGCGTTCGGTGCTCGGCTCGTATTGCGGCTGCGTATCGTTCTGCGGATAAGTCTGCTCGGCATATTGCGCCGACGCGTAAGCTTGCTGGGCGGCTTGCGGCGAGGAGAACAGCCCGCGGCTGTTGTTGTTGTTTTGCGCAGATTGCGCCGGCGCTTGGGGCTGCTGCGCGTAAGCCTGTTGATAGGCGCCCCGACTATATTGCTGCACCACAGGTATCGGCTGCCCGGTCGCCGGATCGACGGCGTAATAGGCTTGCTGCTGCCGCGCACAGGCGGCGGCCGCGAGCGCAATCAAGATCGGCAATAAAATTCGGGCTACCCGCATGAAAACGAATCCGGGATGGCGGGAAACTGAGGCCCGATTAACACTTTATATGGTTAACAAATCCTCACCGCCGGAGCCCCGGTGGCGCCCGGTGGGCTGGAAAAGCCACGGGTGCCCCACTTGGGCGCCCGGTTTTTGGGTTGCAAAGGCCGGCGCTTAAGCCGTCGCCAGCTTGGCGCCGGTGGGAATCGGGCACGACACGCCGGTGCCGCCCAGCCCGCAATAGCCGAACGGGTTCTTGGCCAGATATTGCTGGTGATAGTCCTGGGCGAAGTAGAACTCACCCGCCTCGACGATCTCTGTGCTGACCGGCTTATAGCCCTTCTTCTTCAGCTCAGCCTCGTACATGGCTTTCGAGGCCTCAGCGGCTTTGCGCTGAGCGGCGTTGAAGACATAGATACCGGAGCGATACTGCGTGCCGACATCGTTGCCCTGGCGCATGCCTTGGGTCGGGTCGTGGCTCTCCCAGAAGGTCTTGAGCAGCGCCTCATAGGAAATCTTGCTTGGATCGAAGACCACCAGCACCACCTCATTGTGGCCGGTGCGGCCCGAGCACACTTCCTCATAGGTCGGATTGGGTGTCAGCCCGCCGGCATAGCCGACCGCGGTGACGTGAATGCCGTCACCTAACTCCCAGAACTTGCGTTCGGCGCCCCAGAAGCAGCCGAGCCCGAACAGCGCCGTCTCCAAGCCGTCCGGATACGGACCTTTCAGCGCGCGATGATTGACGAAGTGCTCAGTTGCGGTGCGGATCGGCTGGCCGCGGCCGGGCAGCGCCTCGCCCGGCTTGGGCATCGCGATTTTCTTGAACCCGAACATGTTTGGATGTCTCCCTGCAACGTATGGCAGAAATATAGGCGCGGGTAAGCTTATCCGAAATGCGTTCGCCGATCACGTCTCGGATAGCGGCACGTACGCGGCCCTCACGCAGGCGCGAGGCTTGTCTGGCTCAAGGCCGGGCGTAGCCGATCAGCGGCTTCTTCTTGCGGCCGAGCAGGACGAAGATAATGCCGAAGATGCCAAGCACGCTCCAGCTTGGCGCCGCCAGCAAGGAGAGCATCACTGGGTCCCATAACACGCCATTGGCGTAGGATTGGATCTGCGGCTTGAGCTGGGCCAAGCTGCCGGCATTGATCAGGTCCCACAGCGCCCGCACGCTGGTGAGATAGAGGCTGTTGCCGGCGATCGACTTGGTGCCGTCATAGATCACCAGGATAAAGGCCGCGGCCAGGCACAACACGCCGATAAAGCGGAACAGGAAACGGATCATGGTCGAAATGTCTTCTCACGCGCCCATCGCGCACCGTTAACCCGCGCCGCGCTTCCGTTCAACCACCACCGCTGCCCAATCGGCTTGCCTTGAGCAAGCGCGCCTGCTTCCGCTAGGGTCCCCAGCGCCGGGCACCCCGGTCGCGTATATGGAGTCAAAATGCCCGCCAAGCCCCCCGCCGGTCCGACCCGGCCGACCTTTACCGACCAGGAAGCCCTGCAATTTCACAGCCGAGGGCGTCCCGGCAAGCTGGAGGTCGTCGCCACCAAGCCGATGGCGACCCAGCGCGACCTCTCGCTTGCCTATTCGCCGGGGGTGGCGGTGCCGGTGCTCGCCATCGCCGAGGATCCGACCCGCGCCTATGACTACACGGTCAAGGGCAATTTCGTCGCCATCATCACCAACGGCACGGCCATCCTGGGGCTGGGCAACCGCGGCGCGCTGGCGGCGAAGCCTGTGATGGAAGGCAAGGCGGTGCTGTTCAAGCGCTTCGCCGACATCGACTCCATCGACTTGGAAGTCTCGTCGGAGGACCCCGACGAGATTATCAATTGCGTGAAACTGCTCGGCGCCGGCTGGGGCGGCATCAACCTGGAAGACATCAAGGCGCCGGAATGCTTCGTGATCGAGCAGCGCTTACGCGAATTGATGGACATCCCAGTATTCCACGACGACCAACACGGCACCGCGATCATCTCCGCGGCGGGACTGATCAACGCGCTGCATCTCACCGGGCGCGACATTGCGGACACCAAGCTGGTCTGCAACGGCGCCGGCGCCGCCGGTATCGCCTGCCTGGAACTGCTCAAGGCGATCGGGCTGCGGCCCGAGAACATGATTCTGTGCGACACCAAGGGCGTGATTTACCAGG
>Ga0307426_1001509_pt1 | contig 15314 bp, 20 predicted proteins | sample SalMarWE160340MG_FD_202165 | JGI IMG/M metagenome (GOLD analysis project Ga0307426, IMG submission 202165) | Salt marsh sediment microbial communities from the Plum Island Ecosystem LTER, Massachusetts, United States - WE1603-40 | ecosystem: Environmental > Aquatic > Marine > Intertidal zone >... | reverse complement strand
CAAACGGCATATTCCAGAACCTACGCTCCCTCCGTCGTCCATGACTCCGGTCGCTGCGGATTTCGGCCCTGCCACTGTCCTGTTCCAGGGTCGAAATGATGCCGCTTCAGAAACATCCCGTTCACCTGCTCTTTATATAACCCTCTGGCATCCCAAAACAAAACTCCTCGTGCCCCTTCTCTGCCGCGAACTGTGGTCAATAAAGGCAAGCGGGATGGATTGGAGCAACATAGGAGAGACAGGGGGTTCGTTTCTGAAAGGGAATATGGGAAACGTCGGGATTCCTCAGATTCTGCTATCGGAATGGTTACGACCCAGCCAGGCGCACAGGACGACCTCCCTGAAAATTTACGCTGCCTACTTGCATTCCTAAGGCGCCCTCGCAGAATATTTGCGCCGTTCCATAACCGGAGGCGCAGTATATTCCCGCCAGAAAGGAACCCCCTGGTTCTCCCCGGTCATTCTATTCGAGAGGGTGCTTTAAGGAAATGCTGTGGCCCTTCACCACGTTGTTCATAGGGCCGTGCCGGAAAAGAGATGAGAGGGGGAGGGGCTGTTTTATTGATCAGCGGGCTTGTTCGCCTCCTCCAGGGACGTGATGCGTTTTTCGAGCGCGTCAACCTGGCGCGCGAGGTCCGCAAAATCCTGTCTTGTACAGAGGTCCAACCCTTCAACCGCTTTCTTGACAGTACTGCTTATCTTGTCCTGCATGTCCTCCCACTGCTTTGAACCGCTTTCGATCAGGTCCTTGGACAGCTTTTCTGCCTCTTCCGTGGTGATTTTGCCCTCCTCTACCAGCTTGCGGGTAATGTTTTCGATTTTTTCCTTGGTAACGACGGCTGCCCCTAAACCGGCGAGCAGGCTTTTCTTAATGGTTTCAAACATGATGAACCTCCTTATTTCGTCGCAAAAAGGTCAGTGCCGGGAAGCTTGTCCTGTGGTTGGGTGAGATAGAATTCCCCTTTTTCAATCCATTCTTTCAGGATAGCGGCAATTTCCCGGGACCGCACATACGACGTCATGGGGACGGTGGGGATGTTCTGCCCGTTAAAACGAATTGCTCCGGATTTTAGCTCCGCATAGCTGATCTGCCCCAAGCTCTTGGCTTCTCCTTTTGGATAGTCATTGCCATAATCAATAATCTGGGTGAAAATCTCGTGATCGGAGACCCCTGTAAAACGGGCGATGTCCTCATTTAAAACAGGAATCGGGACGCCGACCCCTACGGCGAGTGAACACCCGTAGCCAAGCAGACTCACCCCGGCCACCCACTTCGAGTCCATTTCCTTCAGGTCGCCCGTGACCATGAGGGTCCCCGACGGGCTCAGGGGCACTCCGTTTTCCCCGCGTTTGACGTCAGGCTTGTGTTGCGTGCCCGGGCCGATAATATACCCCTTTGCCCCTCCCAGGAATATCCTCGTCCCTGTGCCCATGGTCAGGTAATAGGGGTCGTTAAAGAGCGGGCTCAATTGCCCGGATGTGGCATAATTAGCGTTTCCGGCGCGGGGTTTCAGGACTCCCATGTAGGTGTAAATAGTTTTTTTCGTTAGATTAATGGCGCAATTATAGTTCTGGTAAGCGTTCCTGGGGTTTAATAACTGCGCATACGGCAAGTCCGCCAGGGTGATATGCTTTTTAAAACTCCGATTTGGATAGCAATCGGTCCCGTATGCAGATGCCTCCAGCCGAACCCGTTTGCCTGCGAGGAGGTCCTGGATGACGTGGCCGCCGCCGTACTTGAACTGTCCCGGATGGATGCGATTCAGCGGGTCATCCTCTGCCGGTTCGGTGGCACCCATGTAAATATCCACGGCTGCAAGCCCTGCATAGGCCGGGACACCGTTGAGGAGAACACTGGAGGCCTTGATCCCGGGCTTGGCGTGCCCGAAGTTGATGAAGGCGCCCGACGAACACATGGGGGAGAAAGTTCCTGTAGTAACCACGTCAACTTCCTGGGCAGCCTTGGTGGGACCTTTCTTGTGCACGATATCGGACATCTCGTCAGCAGTGACAACAACAACTTTCCCCGCCCGTATTCGCTCGTTAATCTCCTGAATGGTCTTGGCACCCTTTTTTCTGGCCATATAAAAAGCCTCCTGTATATTTTCTGAAAAGATAATTCTAGAATGGAAAAGCAAATCTGACAAGCAAAACTTTTTTATCTGAAATGGTCAGGAGGAAGACAGTCACGGGAGGTGGGGGCTTCCTTGACTTTTGCAAAACCATCCCATAACAATATCCTCGACATTGCGGGGAAAACAGAGCAGAGTAACTCGAGCAATACGCTGTCGTGTCCGGAACTAAAAGACCACGAAGGAATTCGCACTGTATCAGGGGGAGAAATCATGGAGCCTATTCAAATAGGGGACCTTGTGATAAAGGAAAACGGGCCTTTTTTTATCATCGCGGGTCCATGTGTCATTGAGAACGAATCAGTGACGCTGGAGGTTGCCAGGTTCCTTCGCAAAACCGGAGATGAACTCGGTATCCCGGTCATCTTCAAGTCATCGTATGACAAGGCAAACCGTACTTCCCTTGATTCCTTCAGGGGTCCGGGGCTCGAAAAAGGCCTTCAAATTCTCAGCCGGGTCAAGGAAGAAACGGGGTTGCCGGTGCTCTCCGATGTCCACGAACGTGATCAGGTGGAGCAGGCTGCTGCGGTTCTGGACGTTATTCAAATTCCTGCTTTTCTCTGCAGGCAGACTGATTTAATCCTTGCGGCGGCCAGGACCAATGTGCCCATAAACATAAAAAAGGGACAGTTCCTGGCCCCATGGGACATGGCGCCGGCAGTGGAGAAGGTGCGGTCTACCGGCAATCATCGCCTGCTCTTGACCGAACGGGGGTCGGCATTCGGATACAACAACCTGGTTGTGGATATGAGATCCATAGCGGTGCTGAAGGACTTCGGGTTCCCTGTTATTTTTGACGCGACACACAGTGTCCAGCTCCCCGGGGGAGGAGGGCATTGCTCAAGTGGACAGAGAGAGTACGTGGGAAATCTGGCACGAGCTGCCGTTGCAGCCGGTGCAGATGGAGTCTTTATGGAAATTCATCCTTCCCCTGATTCGGCCCTTTGCGATGGGCCCAATTCTTTGCCTCTCAGCGATGTTCGTGATCTCCTGCAGGCCCTGCAGGCTATTTATCAGGTGGTACGACCCTGAAAAAACAGACAGGATTCGCAGGATTTTGTAGGATTATTTGGCTCCCGCGTTGCGGGAACCAAATACCGCTCGAGAATACAGAGAACAAAACACCGGCAGTCAAGAAAAAGATTCAATGAGATCGGGAATTTTCCCTGAAGCAAAAAGGTGCTTCTCTCATGCTGCCTTCTACGTTGGTCTTTGATTGAACAAGGGGATGCAGGGATATGAAAGTGCAAAGGGATTGGGGCGTAGAGAAAAGGGCAAAAGGGATTAAATTATTGATGTTGGACGTTGACGGTGTCTTGACGGACGGGACCATTCACCTATCCGCATCGGGCGAGGAGACAAAGGTGTTTTACGCCAGGGACGGGCATGGCCTGAAACTCCTGATGGAAAGTGGTATCGATGTGGCGCTTATTTCGGGCCGGGAATCGCGGGCAGTTGAGAAGCGGGCCGGAGAACTTGGCATCCGGTTAGTGTTTCAGGGGATGAAGGACAAAAGGGCCGTTTGTCGCGAGTTACTGAAACAGGAGGGGCTGAAAAAAGAAGAGGCTGCCAGTGTTGGTGATGATCTGCCGGATTTATCCCTCTTTGCGTTTTCCGGAATCCGTATTGCGGTTGCCGACGCTGCCGGGGAACTCCTGGAAGTGGCGGATGTGATCACCGAACAAAGAGGGGGATACGGTGCAGTGCGGGAGGTTTGCGAGTGGATTTTGAAATTGCAGGAAAAATGGTTCGAGGTGATTGGCCGGAGCACCGGAAAATAGTCTTTACATACCAAATGAGGCCTTGATATAATCATCCATGTCCGTAGTTCGATTCTTCCGAAGGCAGTGGCCCCTTGTTGGCGTGGCATTCTTGCTGGTGCTTGTAGGGCTGTTTGTCATCAGGTCCGGCAAGGATTTTTTTCGAGATTCCACCCTGGGAGAAGTAATTTCCGGGAAAGGGATTAAACTGAAAGACATCCACTACACCCAGGAGGATCCCTCAAAAGGCATCAGGTGGGTGCTCGATGCTCAAGAGGTCCGATTTTCAGAAGACAGGCAGTCAATCTTTTTCCGAGATTTTCGGTTGAACGTCAAGCCAACCGGAAGACCGGCTTTCCACCTCAGCGGAGAAAACGGCGAATATTCTCGGACCAGGGGGGAAGTAAAGCTCTGGGGAAATCTGGAAGGGTTGTCTGACGATGGATACAGGATAGTGACGGAACGTATGCTGTTCGACGAAAAAAAAGGGGTGTTGACGAATGACAGGCCGGTGCAACTATTCGGCTCTTTTTTTTCTGTATCAGGAACAGGGATGTTTGTGGATCTCAGGAAAAAGAAGATGAAGATCCTTGCCAAAGTGAAGACCGTTATACGAGAGGGGGCTACTGGAAGATGAAAACCCTGAAATCATTCTGCGCTGTGCTGGTTGTTGTCATGCTTGCGGGATTCATCTTTCCGCGTCTCTGTGACGCGGAGGCCAAGAAAACCAGAATTGATGTTACGCCAAAGCCTATCGTGATCCTGTCAAAGACCCTGGAAGTAGACGATGAAAAAAAAATCGTTACCTTTACGGGAGAGGTGAACGCGAAAAAGGATGATTTTGTGGTGGACTGCCAGAAAATGCTGGTGTATTACCGGACTTCACCCGATAAAGATAAACAGGGGAAATTCGCGCAGGGGATCGATCGGATTGTCGCCAGCGGACAAGTCAGGGTGACTAGAAAAGAAGGCGGGCTGGCCACCGCAGACACGGCCATTTACTACCAGGACGATGATAAACTTGTCCTTACCGGGAACCCTTCCGTACAACAAGGCAAAGACCTGGTCAAGGGCGAGCGGATTACCATCTTTCTCCGGGAGAACAGGAGTGTCGTAGAGAGTACCGGGAAGGAGCGTGCCCAGGCAATCATTTTCCCGAAGTCCCGGAAGAAGGAGACCCCTTAAACGTGGGAGGGAAAGTACTTCAAGCCAAGGGGCTCGTAAAGATCTACAGCGGGAAACGGGTCGTTGACGGCGTGACCCTCAATCTCAGGCGTCAGGAGATCGTGGGGCTTCTTGGGCCAAATGGTGCCGGCAAGACCACCACTTTTTACATGATTGTCGGCCTTGCACAGCCCGATGAAGGAAAGGTGTTTCTTGACGGAGAGGATATTTCCAATGACCCCATGTACCTCCGGGCGAGGAAGGGGATCAACTATCTGGCACAGGAACCTTCGATCTTCCGGAAACTTACGGTGGAGGAAAATCTGCTGGCCATCATGGAGCGGATAAACATCCCCCGGATCGAGCGCAAGGAGCGAATAAAAGAACTCCTGGACGAATTGAACATTGGGCACCTTGCCGGGCAGAAGGCATTGTCCCTTTCCGGAGGCGAGCGGAGGCGTCTTGAAATTACAAGGGCCTTGGTGACTGAACCCAGGTTCATGCTTTTAGATGAACCGTTTGCAGGGATCGATCCGCTGGCAGTAAGTGATATCCAGCAGATTATACGGCAGTTGAAAGGCCGAGGGTTGGGAATTATTATTTCCGATCATAATGTGAGAGAAACCTTGAACGTTTGTGACGTTGCTTATATTATCAGCGAAGGAAGGATTATCGAGTACGGTGGACCTGAAAAGATCGTGGAGAGTAAAGTGGCCCGTGGCGCTTACCTGGGCGACGATTTCAGCATGTAAATTTTCTCGCGTGATTTGTTGATCCGGCACCGGCTGAAAACAAAATGGCTTTAGAACTGAGACAATCACTGAGCTTAACCCAACAGCTCATCATGACCCCGCAATTACAGCAGGCCATCAAGCTCCTGCAGCTCTCAAGGCTTGAATTGCTGGACACGATTCAACAGGAGCTTGAAGTCAATCCTCTGCTGGAAGAACAATTGTCCTCTGAATCAGAAGAAGAAAGTCCGCCCGAGGAAGGGAAAAACCATCCCGAAGACGGCGTTTCGGATGTCCCGGAAGTCAAAGAGGTAAAAGTCGAGGAAAATGCTCGTGATGATGTGGATTGGGAAAACTATCTGAACGAGTACAATACCTCGTGGGCTGAAGTCCCTCACGAGGTCAGGGATCTCCCCTCCCTGGAGAACATCACTTCCAGCAAGACCAATCTATGTTCCCACCTGTTGTGGCAGCTCAACATGAGTCGGGCGGATGAGATCGCAAGAGAGATCGGGTCACACATTATCGGCAATCTGAATGATGACGGGTACCTCAAGGCTTCTGTGGAGGAGATTGCAGAGACCACCGGCTATCCCCTGGAACGGGTAAATACGACCCTGGAACTCATCCAGAATTTTGACCCCGTGGGCGTTGGTGCCAGGGATACCAGGGAATGCCTGCTGATCCAGATCAAACTTCACAATCTGGAGGGAACGATTGTAGAAGAAATCATCAAGAATCATATGCGTGACCTGGAAGACAGGAAATATGAGCGCATCGCGAAAGATTTCTCGGTCCCTCTGCAGGAAGTGCTCTCCGCCATATCCGTTATCCATGGATTGGAGCCCAAACCAGGGAGGAGTTTTTCTGACGAAGAAACTATTTATGTGAGCCCCGATATCTATGTTTTCAAGGTTGGCGATGATTATGAGATAGCGCTGAATGAAGATGGGTTGCCAAAGCTCCGGGTCAACGCCTTTTACAAGGAGGTCCTTTCCAATAAGGATTCACTTCCTGATACTGCGAAGGCCTATATCCAGGAGAAGCTCAAGTCTGCGGCCTGGCTGATAAGGAGCATCCATCAACGCCAGAGAACCATTTACCGGGTCACGGAGAGTATCGTCCGTTTTCAGCGGGATTTTCTGGAAACTGGTATCACTCATCTGAAGCCGCTGGTATTGCGGGATGTGGCTGAAGATATCCAGATGCACGAATCCACCATCAGCCGGGTGACCACCAACAAGTTTGTGTATACACCCCAGGGGCTCTTTGAGCTGAAGTTCTTTTTCAACAGTGCCATAAACAGTATTGAAGGTGATGCAGTTGCATCCGAAAGCGTGAAAGAGCACATCCGAAACATTGTGAGGGGAGAGGATGCTGCGAAACCATACAGCGATCAGGAGATTTCAAATATCCTCAAGAAACTGAATATTCGTGTTGCACGGAGGACAGTCGCAAAATACCGGGAAAGCATGAGCATATTGCCTTCACGAAAGCGAAGAGAGCCTTATGGAATGGCAGGATAGTGAGGTCTCCCAACAACCACCATTGTTGTCAGGAGGAGGAAATATGGATATTACTGTGACATTTAGACACACCGAACCGATGGAAAGCCTGAAGGCCTACGCAGAGGAAAAAGTATCCAAGCTGAAAAAATACCTGGATTATCCAATGGAAGCACATGTTGTGCTGACCGTGGAAAAATTTCGCCATCAGGCTGATGTCACAATCAGCGTGAACGGGACAAGAATCAAGGCGGTAGAGGAAACAGGGGACATGTACTCCGCCATTGATCAGGTCATGGACAAGATTGAAAAGCAGATCAAGCGGCATCTTTCCAAGATAAGATCAAGACGGTCTGAGAATATAAAGGGTGAGGATACCCTCGCTTCCGAGGAAGCAAATAGTGCGATTCAGGAAGAACCATCCATAGAAGTCGAAAAAATGGTGGCAAAGCCCATGGATGCGGAGGAAGCCGCCATGCAACTCAATGTGATGGGGAGGGACTTCCTGGTTTTCAGAAATGCAAAGTCATTGGAAATTAACGTGATCTATAAGCGCCGGGACGGCAATCTCTGTCTTATCGAGCCGGCAAGTTAGTGTGATGGTGCAATGAAATTTTCAGATATTATAACAGAAGATAGTATCATTCCTGAACTGGCAGCGAGAGATAAAGAAGGCGTGCTGGAGGAGCTTGCCCAAGCAATCTGCAATCATGCTCCTTCTGTTGACAAATCAGAACTGGTGCGGGTCCTTTTGGAGAGGGAAAGACTCGGGAGCACGGGCATCGGAGAAGGGGTTGCCATCCCGCACGGTAAAATTAACAGTCTCACTCAGCCCATGATATCGTTTGGACGGAGCAAGAGAGGGTTGGATTTTGATTCCATGGATGCGCAGCCCGCCTACCTTTTTTTCCTGCTGGTAGCGCCGGAAAACTCTGCCGGCCTTCATCTGAAGACCCTGGCGAAGATTGCCAAGGTCCTCAAGAGTAGGGCTTTCCGCAAGAAATTGATGGAAGCCAAGACGCGTGATGAGATTTACGAGTCCATTATCAAAACCGATGAAGAAGAGAATGGGGTCTGACAGCATTGTATAAAGGGACAGCATGATAGGATTGCTCATTATTTCACACTGTGAACTGGGGAACGAACTGCTCAAGGCTACTGAACTTATCATGGGACGGCTGGAGAATGCACAAGCCATTGCCATAACCCAGACTTCCGGCAGCCAGGAAATGATAGATGCCATTTCGGAAAAAATAGAAACCATGAACGAGGGTGATGGAGTTCTTATCCTTACCGACATGTTTGGTGGTACCCCTTCCAATCTCAGCCTCTCATTCCTGGGAGATGAAAAAGTAGAGGTCTTGACGGGGGTAAACCTTTCCATGGTTATTTCTGCCGCCCAGGATCGCCACCATTTTGCGCTCAGTGATTTGGGCGAGAGGGCAAAGGAAGCGGGAAAAAAGAGTATCGCCCTTGCGGGACAACTGCTGAAGTCGAAATGATATCTTTGATCAGAGTCACCGCAGAAAATTTTCATCGTTTTGTGCAAGGAATTCTTGCCATTGAAGAGGTTTCTTTTCCTTCTCCCTGGACGTTGGAAGCATTTCACGAGGAGGTTGAGAGGTCCTTTTCATCTCTCTGGGTACTCCTTGATAAGGAAGATCTTGTCGGATATCTCTGCTTCTGGTCCATGGCTGGAGAACTGCATCTCATGAACATCGCCGTCCATCCCCGAAGGTGGGGTGAGGGCCTCGGGAGGATGCTTCTTGATAAAATGATTACAACGGGTATCTGTGCCGGTGCTGATTGTGCACTGCTGGAGGTGCGACCGTCAAACGCACCTGCGAGGGAATTGTATAAGAACGTAGGATTTCGGGAGATCGGCCGTCGCACGAAGTATTACAGGGATACAGGTGAAGATGCTATCCTCATGGCTCTGCAGTTGGATGCTGGAGGGAATACGAGTGCCTTGGCCGCAGCGAATATCTTGTGAGATATAGTTTCGGTTATCTGTGGTGGTAGTGATAGGAAAAGAATCACGAGGAGGGAAAAATGGCTTTGAAAGTTGGAATAAATGGTTTTGGACGTATTGGAAGGATGGTATTCCGTGCTGGTTGCCGGAATAATGGATTAGAGTTTGTGGCCATAAATGATCTGACGGACCCGGCGACCCTTGCCCATCTTTTGAAGTATGATTCAGTGCATGGGATCCTGGATGCTGAAATTTCCAGTACCGAGCATTCTCTTGTTGTAGACGGACGGGAGATAGAAATTTATTCAGAAAAGGATCCATCGAGGATCCCGTGGGGCGACACCGGTGTGGAAACTGTCTTCGAGTGTACCGGCCTTTTTCGGGACCGGGAAAAGGCATCAAGGCATCTTGAAAGCGGGGCAAGAAAGGTGATTATCTCCGCCCCTGCCAAGGAACCGGATATCACGGTCGTGATGGGGGTGAACCATCATGAATATGATCCTCAGCGCCATCACGTGGTTTCCAATGCATCCTGCACCACCAATTGTCTGGCACCGGTCTGTAAGGTCCTGCTCGACTGTTTCGGAATCGAGAAGGGTTTAATGACGACCACCCACGCGTACACAGGCGATCAACGGTTGCTGGATTTTCCGCATCGGGACTTGCGGAGGGCACGGGCTGCCGGGCTTTCCATGATTCCTACCACCACAGGGGCGGCCAAGGCGGTTTCCCTGGTGTTGCCGGAGCTGGAAGGAAAACTGTACGGGATGGCCATACGTGTGCCCACGCCGAATGTTTCGGTCGTGGACCTGGTGGTGCAAACAGCAAAAGCGGTGATGGTCGAAGAAGTTAACAATGCATTTAAAGAGGCATCGGAAACCTATCTCAAGGGCATCCTGGATTTCTGCGATAAACCCCTGGTTTCGGCTGATTTTAATGGTACCAGGGTGTCATCAACAGTGGATGCCCTTTCTACTATGGCCGTCGGTGACATGGTGAAGGTGCTCTCCTGGTACGATAATGAATTTGGCTATTCAAACCGGATGGTTGACCTGGCCCTGCATATGGCTTCCATGTGACCGTCAAGGAGTGTCGAGGAACCCGAAAGAAGTGAAGATGCGAGGAGAAGCGGGATGGGAGAGCGGAAGCCCCTCATAGCGGGGAACTGGAAAATGAATCTCGATATCGGGGATGCGGTGAATCTGGTGCAGTCCATTGGTGCCACCGTGAAGGATGGAATAGACCGGGAAGTTCTGATCGCGCCCCCCTTTACGAGCCTGTCGGCGGTAAAAGAAGCAATAGGCAGCAGCAGGATATTCCTGGCGGGACAGAACATGCACTGGGAGATGAAGGGAGCCTATACCGGTGAGATTTCCGGTCGAATGCTCCAGCAGGTCGGCTGTACCCATGTGATCCTCGGGCATTCCGAAAGAAGGACCCTCTTTGGGGAAACCAGCAACATGATTGATTTCAAGGTGAAGTCAGCCGTGCTTCTGGGCCTGATCCCCATCGTCTGCATAGGGGAAAGCCTTGAAGAGAGGGAGGGTAACCGTACTTTTGAGGTGTTGGAAAACCAGTTGAACGCGTCCCTGCAGAATTTTCGTGCGGACAAGCTGATGCCGGTATCGACGATCCTTGCCTACGAGCCCATATGGGCGATTGGAACCGGTAAAACAGCCACCCCGGAACAGGCCCAGGAGGTCCACGCGTTTGTGAGGGAATGGATTGAAAAAACGTTCGGCGCGGTTCCTACCAGAGAGGTGAGGATCCTGTATGGCGGAAGCGTGAAACCGGCCAATATCGAGGAACTTATGTCCATGCCTGATATTGACGGGGTTCTTGTTGGCGGAGCGAGCCTGAAGGCTGATCAGTTTATCCCGCTTATCCATTACAAAGCGTAGCCTCATCGGGCATATTCAGCCTATCCTCCTGAAAGTGACTTTTTTGTTGAAAAAAATAATTTTGCTGGATAAAATAAAAATTTGTCTTATAAATCCATCGACGGATAAAAGAATAAACGAGGTTACAGAATGAAACTTGTTCTCATTCTCTTGCATTCAGTTGTTTGTATATCATTGATTTTGATCGTACTCCTGCAGAAGGGGAAGGGCGCGGACATGGGTGCTGCATTTGGGGGTTCAAGCCAGGCGGTATTTGGCAGCACCGGCGCCATGTCGTTCCTGACCAAGACAACAACTATTGTCGCCATCGTGTTTATGCTGACATCTCTGGGGCTCACGATCATGTCAGGAAGGGGGAGAAGCTCTTCCATCATGGAAGGGGTGAATCCGACCAAGGCCCCCGCCGCACAGACGAGCGCCCCGGCGGCGCCTCCTGCCCAGCAGAAGAAAAAATAAGGCGAGGTTCTGTGCCGAAGTGGTGGAACATGGTAGACACGCTATCTTGAGGGGGTAGTGGGCCACGCCCGTGCGGGTTCAAGTCCCGCCTTCGGCACCATATTTCAAAGATTATTACTCAATGATTTCGGGGAATTAGTTGGGGCGGCTGATTCCCCATTTTCCATTTGGGGCACATTTGGGGCACCTTTTTCATCTACATCATTTAATTCCAGGGATTTTGAAACATTATAGACATTCTCCATGAATGCGCTTCCGTCATCCCTTCTATAATTCTTGATATATAAATAGTATCTATCGTGGATCATCTGAAGTGTCTCATGCCCCATCATCTGTTGAACCCATCCAGGTAACTCTCCGGCATCCAGCATCAAAGTGGCAAAAGTGTGCCTTGTTTCATAAAGTCGCCGTTTCTCTAGCCCTGCTTTTTTCAACGCCGGTTTCCAGACGTGCTGATTCGTGGAGTCAGGTAACAGCGGGCGATGATATTGATTGAGAAAGACATATTGCGACTTACCCATGGTATATTTTCTCTGGTCCCTCATCGCCTCTATCACAGGAGGCAGCATGGTTAGGTCTCGGACAGACTTTTTGGTTTTCGGTCGACCTTCCTCGCCCCTCACCCTTGTTTCTCTGACTTTGATGATTCCCCGTTTGAAATCAACATGTTTCCATTTCAAAGCCGCCATCTCGCCGAATCGCATACCCGTGAAAAACGCAGTTGTAAAAAAGTTGCGGTGTTTGGGCGATACATTCTCCAGGAAGAGCCTGATTTCCTCCATGGATAGGGGGTGGATGTCCGGTTTTTCAACTTTAGGATTCGCGACCAAAGACATGGGATTTTTATCAATGAATCCTGCAAGCTGGGCAAATTTGAACACTTCCCGCATAGGGACCATAACATTCTTCAACCTTTTGCCCGAGCAACTCAGGGTTGCGGTTAACCTTTTGATCTCAAGATAACCAATATCTTTTATTGGAAGATTTCCGAGCCTTGGCAGAATGTGATAGTTCATTGAACTGCGATAATCCCTCAAGGTAGAGGACTTTATTTCTCTGGCCTTGATTTCAATCCATTCTTTAGCCACTTCCCCGAAAAGCAAACCTTCATCCTGAGACACTTGGGGTTTCTGAATATCTCCATAAACCACAATCTCTTTCAGATATTCATCCCTCAACCGCCTAGCTTCTGTAACCGAGGTTGATAGGCCTTTTTTTATCCACTTACCCCTGACTTTTTTCCTGAAATACCACGTGTCTCCACGCTTCAATAAATGATGATTCTTGTTCTTTGCCATGGCTATATCCTCCATTCCTTTTGTGGTCTGGACGACATCCCAGGCATTTTCATTTTGACTTCAGCAGGTTTTTTGAAGTTATTTACTCTTCCCCTTTCCCTTTTGGTACAGTTCTTTTCAAGTTCTTCCACCGATTTTCTCGGATAAAGAACCCGTGTGGATCCGGGAGGTTGAAGGTATTCCAACAAACCAGCATCCCGCCAGTTTTTGATGGTACCCGGTCTCACACGAAAAAGATCTGCGACCTCCTGTTGCGTCATGTATTTTGTCTCTAAATCATAGGCGTTCTCCATTTTATGTTTGTCCTCCATTTATTTTTCCAACCGCCGGACCGTCCGGCAGGCCCCTGGAGTTTTCGGGGCATTCTTTTTTGCGTCCCGGCAACACTTGCCGGGGAACCTCATTTGGATCTGGCACGATTTTCTGAATTTGCCAAGCCCAAAATCTATTGCAATGACTTGGTCAATCCGCGTCGCTAAATCAGAGCATCCGTCTTGGGACAGAAAATGCGGGGGGTCAAAGGGGGGATTGCGAATTCCCCCTTGGCTCTTTCTCGACTTGGTGAGAAGCAGCAAATTGAACGTAACAGCGGCTGGACCAAGAGGAATGTTCCTGGACTGTAAGTCAAAATCCTTCCTGTCACAAATGGTCTCTAAATCTATGGGGCTGAACTGATAGTCTCCAACTATGGATTTATGATCAAAACCAGCCAGTATATTTTATACACTCTATAAATATCTCTATACTGGCTGGGTACGCCCAGCCAAATATGGTCAAAAAACCAGCCAAATAGTGCAGTTTGCCCAGCCAAAGTTTCCGTTGTCTCAGCCACTAATTTGCCTCCTCATGCGGTCAAGTCTGATGATCACACTCTCCTCCTTCTGGATCAGTGGAGACCTTTCGCTGAATAGCAAAGTGCCTATGTACTCCTCATATCCGGGAAGAACGTGAAAATAGAGTTTGTTGTTCTGCGAATCGTAATTCAATCGGATAAAGTCCATTATGTCCTCCGGCATTTTTCCGCCCGTGCTAAGGACCGGTGAATTGGAGAACAGTCTGTCACTGTTTCCGGATTTGTCTCTCAGTTCGAAACCGAGTATGTAGAGATTGCTGTACTTTCTGCCTCTTTTTCCCGGTACTTTTACTGCCGCGCCCACATCATCGAACTTGTCAATGGAGCTGCAAACCGTGCTCCTGTTCAAGCCGCATTTATCAGCGATCGTCCTTTCAGACATATGTGCGACAAGCAGGTGTTTCTTGTCGTAGAGGAAGCACAAAGTGTTTTCTATGGGACTTTTTGATCGTGCCTTGGGAACCCTCCAGACATATGTTGTCAGACACGTGAGAACCCATTTTTCCCCTGGGGTCAGGGAGGTGATGAAATCGTTATCGTTGAACCAGGCTCGGGGTATTTTCCCGTGTCCCTTGTCCCAACTCTTGGATCCCATGCTGCCTTCCCCAATCCCAGAAGTGTTTTCGATAATTCCTGACATTGAGATCCCTAATCCATAAACACTAGAGCGGAAATCCATCCAGGGTGTTCCCATGACCCTGACTTTGATTGAAGGGTAAATTTCCTTTCTCTTTTTGAACACCTGTCTTTCCCTTCAGCGTTTCCGCCAACCGATAGGCATTGTAAGAGAGTGAGGAAACCTCGCATCTCTTTATCATGCCGTTGAAAAACTCGCATTGGTCCTTCAAACAAACCTGCCTTACCAAAGGGCAAACTTTTCCGTTGTTATCCATTGCGTCTTACCTCCTTAGTCTTCGATATGTCCTGGGCGGCTTTTTTTGCCGCCGCCGCTAAATAGAACCCCTCATCCGTATATTCCTTTATCCTGCGAATGAGGTTGAAATCCACTTCTGTAAACTGACGATAAGACCTCTGTCCGCAACTAATCCTCTGCGGTGAAGGAATGTGTTTCTTTTCCTCCCAGTGCCTTATCTGTTTTTCCGTGACCCCGCAAAGTCTTGCGGCTTCACCAATGCTGTAAGTCTTCAATCGTTCATCTTTCATTTTTCTTTTCCTCCTTGAAAATTTTTGGTAGGGGGCAATACCGCACCTGATGTGAAAATTTGCTTATTCAGGTTATGGAGCACAATTCTCGATATGCCCCCCTACTATAAGAAAGGTTAGTTTATTCCGGGACCGGGACATCTACGCCGCCGCCTCATAGGGATACTCCACAATCTTCACTGTCAGACCGACCGTGTCGTAAAGCGGATGCTCATTGCGATTGACAAACAGGGCGGTGAACCTTTTACCCTTGTCCATCTCCGGTGCCAAATCCTGAGCGATATGTCTTGGGACATACCCGAGATACAGTCCTGCCAGTTCAACCCTGACAGCGTTCGGGTCGTGGGGATTGTCCGGCTCACGCACCAAAGCGAAGCT
>Ga0307426_1001508_pt1 | contig 15314 bp, 13 predicted proteins | sample SalMarWE160340MG_FD_202165 | JGI IMG/M metagenome (GOLD analysis project Ga0307426, IMG submission 202165) | Salt marsh sediment microbial communities from the Plum Island Ecosystem LTER, Massachusetts, United States - WE1603-40 | ecosystem: Environmental > Aquatic > Marine > Intertidal zone >... | reverse complement strand
TCCTCGAAACATGCCCATAACATATTACCATGTCTGAAAAAAATCTGAATTTCATCGATCACCTCGAGGAATTGAGGAGACGGATACTATATTCTCTTATCTGCGTCGGCGTGTTTTCGATCGCTGGTTTTTTCTTTGCCCAACATGTCCTCGATATGATCATCAACCAGGCACAACTGCAATCAGTCTATTTTTTTGCGCCGCTTGAGGCATTTACTACTCAGATAAAGATCGCGATCTTTATCGGCCTTTTCATCTCATTCCCATTCATTCTGTATCAAAGCTGGGCATTTATCGGTCCGGGTCTGACCAAAACTGAAAAAAAGATCTCCCTCTCTTATATGTTTTTTGGGATACTGCTATTTGTCATCGGTAATCTCTTTGGATATTTCATACTAATACCTTTAGGCTTGAGATTCCTCTTATCGTTCGGCACCGATTACTTACAGCCGCTCATGAATGTCGGTAAATATATCGGTTTTATCTTCTGGTGTCTTTTAGGATCGGGTATCCTCTTTCAATTACCGCTTATGCTGTTTTTCCTCATAAAATTAGGCATTGTCGATGTCAAAACCGTGCGAAAGCACCGTCCTGAAGCGATCGTCGTTATCCTCATATTGTGTGCGGTCATAACGCCGACCGGTGATTTCTTTACGCTTTTATTAATATCGGTTCCCTTATTGCTACTCTTTGAGCTGAGTGTACTTGTCGCCGGGCTAACACAAAAAAAATCCATTAAAAAAACAAAATAGACTTCTTTCATTAAATCCTCGGTTTACGAACAGACATCAGACTATGGTATTGTATCAACTGGGAAACCCGTACTTAGTTCCTGCCGATCACCACTTGATACATCAATTGGTTGTACGATAGATACCTCGACCTTCAGTATTAGTATTTGCTGCAACTAGATTTCATTCGTTCCTCTGGTTATTATAGTTTCCCGTAAAAAAATGTCAGTAGATTGATGATTTATCTTTTCCCCTTGACTTTGGAAATTATTTATTATATAATTCTTGCATTTTGAAAAATCAAAGGGGCCGTAGTTCAGTTGGGAGAACGCTTGACTGGCAGTCAAGAGGTCACGGGTTCGACTCCCGTCGGCTCCATACGATAATAATAAATGGAGGTATCATGAGAGCGATATTCAAGGCAAGATATATGGTTCTTTTACTTATAGGCTTAATTATCATTGGTTGTGTACCCACCCAGACAACGACTACCGGCGGCACAGGCGATCAAAACAATGGTGTTGTGGCAACCGAAGAGAATCCCGAAGCCCTGTATGCTTTTGCTCTGGAATACTATAAGCAAAGCAATTTTGATGAAACGATCAACAATTGTCAGGAAGCTATAAAAATAAAATCTGATTACTATGCAGCCTATGTGCTTCTTGCTAAAGCTTATCGTGCTAAACGTGACATGGTGAATGCCGAAGCGACGTATGCTGCAGCTAAAAAAGTAGACCCTATGGACTCAAGGGCATATGAAGGGCTTGCTGCATTATATACGGAAATGCAACGTTACAGCGAAGCGATCAATGAATATCAGAATGGTTTGATGAAGGATTCTGTGAACGTGAATCTGCTCAATGGTCTCGGCTATATTTATATGAAAACAAGAGAATATGACAAATCACTCGCATATTACAATAAGAGTCTTAAATATGAACCGGATAATCTTTCGACCCAGTTCGCTATCGCCTCGGTCTATCTTGAAAAAGATGAACCTGATAATGCTATCTGGTATCTTGAGGAACTGGTGAAGGTAAAACCGAAAAATCTCGACGTAAGAGCAAAACTTGCTGAAACGCTCGTCGATCTGAAGCGCTATGATGCAGCAGCCGTGCAGTACGAATACTTGGTCGGACAAGAACCGGATAATTATCTGTTTAGACTAAAATTAGGACTCGTCTATCAGCGCCAGAAAAAATATAGCAAGGCAGAAACCGAATATAAAAAGGCGCAGAAACTTGAACCTGATAAAGCCCTACCTTTATTCTATCTGGCCGATCTCAATATCTCTCGGGGCAAATATGGCGCTGCTGAGAGCTTTATCAAAGAGGCCCAGAAGATCGAACCGGATAACCTTTATGCCTATGTCTTGCTCGGTGATATCTTTGAAAGAAGGGGTTGGGCATCAAAACAAACCTGGGACAAGAATAAAGCAAAAAAGAACTGCCCGGCATTGAATGCTGCATTGACTAATTTCCGTAATGCGATCACCCATTATTCAAAAGCCCGGGCAGACAGTGATTTCAGTTCCTATGCTGGTAATGAAATATCACGCTGCAATAGCTGGATAAAGGGCCTTGAAGAAGATAAATGGTTTTATTGTAAATAAGGGGGAGTAATATGAAAAGCAGAGGTATTTCTGGTTTTGGCGTCATCGTTTTAATAATAATTCTATTATTATTCGGCTACGCCGTTTATCAGATCAGCCGGGTTCATCTTACCTATGGTTCGATCAAAGAAAAAGTAGAGCATGCAGCAAGGACTGGTTATGCCATGACTGATCTCGAGATCATAAGTCAATTGGTTAAGGAAGCAAAGGAAGCTCATGTCGCATTGGATCTTGACTCTGTTTTTGTCGATCGAACGACGGATGATTCATTGAGAATCTATGTCGCTTATGACGATTCATCAGATGTTTTCGGTATTTTCACTTACCGTAAGCATTTTGCTATTGATTTTATTGCACCGATTGAGATCAGATTCTAATGCTTCGAACGCCTGTTCTATTATTGAACCAGAATTATGAACCACTGACGATCCTGCGTGTGAAAAGGGCGATTACCCTATTGGTATTAGGAAAAGTCGACCTCATTGAGAATGTAGACGGAATACTGATACACTCGATCAGTATCGCTTATCATGTTCCGTCGGTAGTAAGATTAAAATATTACATTCGCCTCAAACGAAAAGAGATATCGCTGACCAAAAAAAATATTATCAAAAGAGATAATCATCAATGCCAATATTGCGGTAAAAAAACCGGCATTATGACAACCGACCATATCATACCCAAAGCCCTTAATGGAAAAGATTCATGGGAAAATCTTGTTTGTGCTTGCCTGGAGTGTAATAATAAAAAAGGAAACCAGGTACCTAAAGAAGCGGGTATGAGATTGACCAGGAGACCAAAGAAACCCAACTATTTTACATTTGTACTCAATGAATTCGGCCCGCCAAAGACCAAGTGGCGACCTTTCTTATTTCAATCATAGCATTGTGCAATATTGTTAGAAATCTTAAACCTTATATTATTCCTGTCAATGCCAAATATCCAACAAGATCTCATGGTCGATATTACCGGCAACAGGTTTTTTTCTTCGGCTTACTTGCTGCGACACACAACCGCTCTAAATGATGAGAAAAAAGTTGAAAAACTCATTCGGTCTGTTCTTTTCGAATATACAGATGCGGGTTTTGCTTTTTGCCGCATCTATCCAGAGTTCGTGCACGCAGATTCATTCGATAGAACACTGATGCTCACTGTGGATGAAGGCAAAAGGATAGTAATAGATGATTATCTATATGATATTCAGGGTCGCACCAGCCATGGGCCGATAAAAAAAATCGCTAATTTCAAACCGGATAATTACTTTTCGAGCAGTATTATCACGAAGATAAAAAAGAATCTGCTCAGGACCAAGGTATTCACATCGATTGAGGAAAATATTATAGTGCGGGACGGTCGTTATTTTATCTTGTTTGAAATGGCGGAAAACCCGAGTGACAACCTCGTCGCATACGGTGCATTCAGCGAAGACAATTATGATTTCAGCATCATCTATAGCACATTGAACCTGCTCGGCACACTGCGTCAGATGAGCTTTCAGTATGATTACCAAACCCTCTTTGCACTGGATATTACTGAACCAATCCTGTTGTACCCGATATCACTCAATGGTAATTTCTCTTTATGGACTTATGACAGCGTTCGGCTCATGAAATTTGCCGGTAAGGTCACCGCACCTATCAATGATCACTTCAATATTTCACTCGTTTCCGGGATCGAATCCTATTCCTATTTTGGCAATGACAGCCTTGATCAACACCATTCTGATAACTTTGTCGGCATAGGTCTGGGGTCTGAGCTCGGAACATCATCGTGGTCAAGTGTGCAAAAAATAGGTTTTGAATATCTTTTTCGCACCTATGACCGGTGGCAGTTGAAGTATGACGGTGAATTGCAGATCATGAATTTTTATATCCGGCCACACTATTATCAATCGATGACCGATTCATTCGAGTATTTCGATTACTTTCGGATCGGCGGTGCACAGGACTTGCGTGGCTACTTTGAAGAAGAATTTTATGTCAAGGAAGCTGGTTGGGTCAACTTCGAGTTTAAGAAATTCGCCGTTTTTCCTTTATTTGATATCGGCTGGATCGAGGATGAAATAAAGTATTCCTATGGTTTTGGTCTAACCCTGGCATCAAATGTTATGGACGCGGCGATTATCTTTGCATGGCCAAAACAAGGTAAATGGCTCGATGGTAAGATCCATTTGAAATTGGAAAAAGGGTTTTAAAATAATGTTAAAGCACAAACGTCAAATAATCAAAATTAGATCGCAGAAATTCATCATTAATAAATAGGAGGTTTTAGTGTTATTATTTATCTTGTTCACTTATACGATCCCGGTTGATTCGCCGATCATGGATAATATCGAATACCTCCAGATCCGGGGTCTCTTAGATATACCTTCGATACGACCATATGAACTGGAGTGGCTCATCCCGCAAATAGACGAACTCCTCATCAATGATATTAAACTCAATCTGCTTGACCGAAAAACGATATCATTTTTCAATCCGCTTTTAACAAAAAATCAAGATTTCTCCTATCTGATCCACGGCAACGTTCTGTATCAATACGAACCAGAACACTGGCTAGGATTTTTAGACCTGCGATTCGGTGGACAACTTGCAAAGAACTTCAGGTTTTCCCAGGCACTAAGGTTTCAACGTGCTTCGGATATCGATCCAAATGGACCGAGATCATGGCATGATTTTCAGGTTTACTTGACTGAAGGGATGATAAAAGCAGAATCCGGTCTTTTGCATTTTGATATAGGTCGCCGCAATTACCTGCTTGGTTTTGGAGACGAAAACGACTTGCTGCTTTCTCTTGATCCCCAGGGATACGATGGTTTTTTGATGTATATACCGACCCGCTATTTCGAATTTTGTAGTATCTTTTCAATCCTCGATATTTCCCAGAACCGTTATATTTCAATCCATCGTATTGGCGTTGATCTGAAGAAGTTCTTGAGGATCGGCTTCAGTGAAGCATTGCTCTTTGGGCAATCACTCGAACCACTTTATCTAAATCCTTTTTTGCCTTATTATCTATCTCAATGGGGGCTGGACCGCAATGATAATATCATGTGGCGCTTTGATATCCAGTTACGTTTGTTCAAATCGATTATCTACGGTGAATTGTTGATCGACGACTATATGTATGAAGATGATCCATACCCGGATAAACTGGCTTTTAAAACAGGGATGAAAACGATTGTCTTGAGCAAATTATTATTTAAAGTGAACTACACCTTTGTCGACAAATGGGTATACACGCATCGAATAAATGACAATGTTTATGTCCGCGGCACCTACCCGCTCGGTTTCCCTCTGGGCAATGATGTCGACCGATTTTCCTGCAGTGTAAAATACATGAACCAATATGGTCTATACCCGGTCATGGCGTTTGAATATGTAAGAAAAGGACAGGGGAGTATCTTCTTCCCTTACGAACAAGAGGGCGGCACTCCGACGCCGCCTTTTCCTTCTGGTATAGTCGAGAAAAAACTCGAAGTCGACTTCGGGGTCGATCTTATCCTGCGTTATAATTTCTATTGTCGTGCTAAAATCGGCAAACGCTACTGGCGTAATTATTCACATATCCCGGGAAATGATAATAACGAAACAGTACTCGATATCAGTCTCTGGGCGATCTTGTAAGGAAAATAGTTATTGAGTAATTAAATTATTATGTAATTGCCGATATTAACAGATTTCGGTTCACAGAGTATATCAGGATACCAGAAGATCAGGTTTTTTTGGCTTTTTCTCACCTTCTCCGTTTCACCGATTCTCCCACTCGTATCATACTGCATACTGCTTAGTTCCTAGTGCTTACCTGTTCTTTACGGTCTAGTGTCGGAAGTGTCTCATATGGGTAAAGACCATGGCCATATCATGCTCATTGCAGGCATCGATCACTTCCTGATCACGCTTTGACCCACCCGGTTGGATGACCGCTGTTACACCACCCTTTGCCGCAGTATCAACACCATCACGAAATGGAAAGAAGGCATCTGAACCCATGACAATACCGGCGCTCCTATCTATTGACTGCTGTGCTGCGATAGAAACGGCACCGACCCTCGAAGTCTGACCAGCACCGATCCCTACGGTTCTTCCTTTGATCGCAAAGACGACTGAATTTGATTTTGCCCATTTAACGACCTTCCAGGCGAATCTTAAAGCTTCGGCTTCATAGTCACTCGGTTTTCGTTTAGTAACTATGTCCCAGTCCTTGACATCGCCCTGATCCCTTTCCTGGACCAGAATGCCACTGAAAACCGATCTGTAGACAATCGACGACATAAGTTCTGGTCGTAATTCCACGACCCTTAAATTTTTCTTGGTCTTCAACACCTCGAGTGCAGCTTTATCAAAACCCGGCGCTATGACAACTTCAAAAAAGTGTCCTTTTATCATTTCTGCGGTCGCTGCTGTGACCTGCCGGTTAAGTCCGACAATACCGCCGAATGCAGACATTGAATCGGCCATGTAAGCACGTTCAAATGCCTCTTCCTGGTCTGATCCGATAGCTACTCCACAAGGGGTCTGGTGTTTGATAACTGCACATGCTATTTCATCAAGGAATTCATTTGCCGCACCAAACGCCACTTCAGCATCGAGGATATTGTTATATGAGATCTGCTTGCCGCCATGAATGATGAAACCCTCTTGCTGTAATTTGTTGAGGTAAAATGCGGCTTTCTGATGCGGATTTTCGCCGTAACGCATGGGTATGAACTGCTCGGCACCGATCGAAAAATATCTCTGCTGTCCGATATCCTCGCTGAAATACTCGGCAATGACGACATCATACCAGGCGATATAACTGAATGCCTGTTTTGCCAGGTTGAACCGGAATTCCTCGGTAAAAAGTCCACTTTCCAATGCTTTGGTGATCCCGCTATATTGTCCGGGATCATAAACGACACCGACTTTTTTGAAATTTTTCGCAGCAGCCCGGATCAAAGTCACACCACCGATATCGATGAACTCGATCATTTCGTCGAGGGATTTGTCTTTTTGTTCGAAAAAGGGATAAAGATTACAGACGACAAGTGCGATCTCGCCAGTTTCGAGTATTTCTTTGGCTACTTTTTGACTGAGCGTCTTAACCCTCTCACTCTCCTCGCCACCTGTGTAGTCACTGATCCTAATCACTTCAATACCATTATCTTGCAGCAATTTACAAGTGCCGCCTGTTGCTATTATTTGATAACCAAGACCGCTCAGGGCTGTGGCAAAGTCCACGATACCCTCTTTATTAGCGACCGATATCAGGGCTTTTTTATTTATTGTCTGTGTCATTTTCACGCTCCAAATTTCTTTATTTTCAATGAATGAGCTAATAATAAAGGCATCACATCGAGTGATCTTATCCTCCCGAGAGTTCCGCCAAAGCAGTTCCTTTCAGTAAAATTTTTCTTTTCCGGAAAGACATACTCTGAACAGAGCAATAGTGGATTCGGATGCCACGAATGACCATGGAGCAAAGCGGGTGTCGAATGGTCTGCAGTGATACAGAGAACCTCGGGTTTCAATTTGAGAATTTCCGGCAAGCTCTTGTCAAACATTTCAATATACTCTACCTTCATCCCTTGATCACCATCTTCACCGGCCTTATCAGTGCCTTTTATATGTAAGAAGAAAAAATCAAATTTCAGGTAATGTTCTTTCAACGTTTTCATCTGATCGGCAATGCTCTCACCGGTTTTAAGGACAGTCATCCCGACTAGCCTGGCAAGCCCCCGGTACATTGGATAGGTTGCGATCGCAGCCGGGTTAATGCCGAAGCGTTTTGCCATAGGTTCAAGATGTGGATTTCGCGCATACCCTCTGAGTAATACAAAGTTTGCGCTCTGTTCATCCTTGAGTACCTGTGCTGCTTTTTTTATGAAAGAATTGATAATCTCCGCAGATTTTGTCGCATTGTCTGTTTTTGCCCTGGCATATACTGGCGGCTGATTATCCTTTTGTGGATCAGCATCAGTGAGCTCTGCCGAGAGATCGGCATCCACGAACTTTACGACAAATCTATGTTCTTTTGCCGGTTTGATAACGAGCTTGATACCTTCGACCGTTTTGATCGCGGACTGCAGTTTATTGCACAATCTACTGCATTCTTCAGTTGTAATCCGACCAGCCCGGCGATCCGTTATGATGTTATTTTTTATCGTTGCAAAATTCGCCCTCACTGCCAGATCCTTATCCTCAACTTCAAGATCAATGCCAAGAGCTTCAAGTACGCCACGTCCGATCTGGTTTTCAATCGGATCATAACCAAAGATTGCCAGGTGTGAAGGTCCGCTGCCCGGTGTAATGCCGGTCGCAATAGGGATCGTCGATCCAAAACTGCTCTTCTTGGCAAGCTTATCCAGATTAGGTGTCCGGGCTATTTCCAAAGCAGTCTCTTTGGGATTCGGTAGATCACCCAAACCATCAAGGACAATAAGAACGATCTTGTTCTCATTTTGGGTTAAAAGCTCACGTAGAATTTCTAACATACCCACTCCTTCCTGCTGAAGTATTACTATAGCCGAGAAAAACAGAAAGTCAAGGTAAAAAGATGGACAATGGGTTTTGGTTTTGAAGCTGGCTCGATCTTTCTCCATCATCCTAACCCTATTCATCAATCTATGTTTATCCATTGACTAACGATTGAACAGTGAATATAATAAAACCAAAAGAAAAGGAGAAAAAATGAAGAAATTTCTCGGTGTGATCATTATCCCCGCGATATTTTTAGTGAGTATTTATCTCATAGTAAATATAGCAAAGCCAGCAAAATCAGATATCGATCAAAAACAAATATTTGCTGAACTTGAAAATAGTGAAGAATGGCTTGGCATATTTCTCCAGGGACAACGTATCGGCTATTCTTTCACAACCATTGCCAAGACTGATACGGGCGTGATCGTGGAGAACCGCAGCCGTATGAGCTTGATGATGATGAACGCACAGCGCACGGTTGATACCCATCTCTACAGCCATACTGATACGGATTTTGTCTTAAAGGAATTCAAACTGCGTCTTGAGACAATGGGTCATGAATCAAGGGTCGAAGGCATCATACAGGGTAAAAAGCTTTTATTAACCGCTTATTCACAAGACATACCTCATACTCAGACGGTTGAACTAAAAGAAAAACCATATCTGCCAACCGCTATAGAAGAAGTAATAAAGAAGAAAAATATGAAACCCGGGGACGAGATCACGATACCTTATTTTGACCCGACTACCCAATCCTCGACCCAGGCTAATGTAAAAGTGCTCGACAAAGAAAAAGTAACTGTTTTTGGTAAAGAATATACCGGGCTGCGCGTGGAGATTGAAGTCATGGGACTCAGTGAAATAGCATGGTTTGACGATGACTTCAAATTGATAAAAAGAATATCACCAGCTATGGGTATGGAGATGATCCCGATCTCAAAACAAGAAGCCCTCGCTGATATAAAACCAGCCGAGGCTTTTGATCTTCTCTCTTTCTTCTCAATAAAAACTGACCGACCGATCGGCGATGTTGAAAAACTAGCCTATCTAAAACTAGAGCTGAAAGATATCACGGTCGCTGATCTTGACCTTGAAGACGATTATCAAAAACTGATCGATACCGAGCCCATTATCATTGAATTCCACCTGCCTGTGATATCTGCATTGCCTGAGCTCAGTGCACCGATCAACGAGCACGATGAATTTCTCAAATCTTCTTTGTATATACAGTGCGAGAATTCAGACATTATCAATAAGGCAAAAGAAATGGTCGGTGACGAAAAAAATGCCAAAAAAATCGTCGCTAAACTCGTAACTGGTGTATACGATATGCTCGATAAAAATCCAACTGCATCATTGCCTTCAGCGATCGATGTCCTGAAAAGTAAAGAAGGTGATTGCAATGAGCACGCAGTACTTTTTACCGCTTTAGCCCGTGCCCTGGGTATCCCGACCAAAATATATGTTGGTCTGGTCAGTCTTCAGGGTTCCGCCTATTTTTATCATGCCTGGTGTGCAGTATGGCTTGGGAAATGGGTGCCGGTCGACCCGACATTCAATCAATTCCCAGCCGATGTCGGCCATTTGAAAATGAAAGAAGGCGAAGTATCAGAATGGGCTAAAGTCCTGAAAGTAGTCGGTAAGCTGCAAATCAACGTTCTTGATTCAAAACTAAAATAACCACCGTAAAATAGATATGAAAACTCTGATAGTCAGAGAATTGCGCAAACGTTTTGGCAGAGTCTGGGCGCTCAAGGATCTTAATCTGGAATTGAACAAAGGTGAAATTTTTGTTCTTCTCGGACCTAATGGCGCCGGTAAAACAACGACACTAAAGCTTGTTGCTGGTCTTTTTCATCCCACGCATGGTGAAATATTTATCAATGGCATTGACTTGAAGAACGAACCTTTAAAGGCAAAGGCATTGACTGGTTATATCCCGGATGAACCTTTCATCTATAACAAATTGACCGGTCGCGAATTCATCAATTTCATCGCCGGTATTTATAACATAAAAAAGGAACATTACGAAGACCGCATGAATGCGCTTTTTGAAAAACTCGATATCGGTACATGGATCGATGATTTCTCCGAAACCTATTCCCACGGCATGAAACAAAAAGTAATAATGTGCCAGCTTTTTCTCCATGACCCGGATCTCATATTGATCGACGAACCGCTCGTTGGATTGGACCCTAAAAGCAGCAAAACAGTCCGGGAGACCTTTCTTGAACTGAGATCACAAGGCAGGACCCTTTTTGTCTGCACTCATACACTTTCTTTTGCCAAGGAAATAGCGAGCAGGATCGGTATCATCAATAACGGCGAGCTGCAATTCATCGGTAACCTGCAGGAACTGGCTGAGATATCCGGCAAAAAAGACATCGAAGAGATCTATCTCGGGCTTTCCGAAGAATCTGCGGATAGCAATAATCAATGCTTTGATCATGCATGATCTGATTATCATCCTCAGAACACGCCTAAGAATCATCATAAAATCCATTACCTCACTGCACGCGATCGAATTTATATCGTTCATATTTGTTATCAGCTGTTTTCTTGCCGGTTCTTATTTTGTCTTTTTCCGGATTTTCGGCTATCTCATGACGATCGAAGAGATCGGTTTTGCACTCATGAACAGGATAATTGAAATGGCATTTTTTATTTTCTTCACCATGCTTCTGTTCAGTAATGTCATAACCTCATTTTCAACTTTTTACAATAACAAAGAACTCGACTTCTTGTTCTCCCTGCCGGTTCAACCAACATCGATATATTTAGGCAAGCTTTTTGAAAATTGCATATATGCATCCTGGGCAACTATGGTTCTTGCTTTACCGCTCATTACTGCATATGGTGTTCAAAGCCACGCACCGTTCCTTTACTACCCTGTATCACTGGGGAGCAGTTTTATTTATATGATCATCCCAGCGACTCTGGCATCCTTGCTGATCTTTGCGATTTTCCGGCTCTTTCCGAAATTGAGTTCACGCGATGTCATTATCCTCTCCCTCACGCTCATCATCGGATTGACCTATCTGTATATCAGAACCAATAATCCAGAACTCCTTAAGGTCTTCGAAACTGAAAACGAAAAGGAGCTTCTAAAATTCGCCGCCGATCTAACGACTATCGGCGGTATATACGTCCCTTCAACCTGGTTGAGTAATATACTCAAAGGCATGAGCGGCCAAACAAACCAGGGGTTGAGGTATTTTGCACTACTTGTCTCGACAAGTGTGAGCATGGCGATCATTGCTTATTTCGCAGCTAAAGGCCTCTACGCAAAATCTTGGGCGACCCTTGGTGAACATGATACAAAAAGGAAACAAAAAAGATCGGTTCTTTACACACACATCCATAGCCAGACAAAAACCTTTTTGTTCAAGGACCTGCTGGTTTTTGTTCGTGAACCCATTCAGTGGGTGCAATTATCTATCTTCGTTATCCTCTTGGTCGTTTATATGTTTTCTTTAAAAAGAACCCCTTTATACTTCACTTTCCCCATATGGCGCACGATCGTATCGTTCCTCAACTTTGCTTTCGTTACATTTGTACTGGCAACACTCGGTGTAAGATTCATCTTTCCAGCGATGAGTCTTGAACGCGCCGGCATATGGTTCATCTGTTCTTCGCCCCTTTCCCTGAAAAAGATCATGAAAATAAAATATTATACGAATCTGGTAATGGCGATCGTCATCATGGAAGGCCTTTTGATCATCTCCAATATTTTTATCAAAACCGATCCACACATGTATGTATTGATGCCCGTGATCGCTCTCGTGGTCGCGGCCTCCCTGGTCTCAATAAATCTTGGTTTAGGTGCCCGCTTCCCTCAATTCAACGAAACCAACCCATCACGGATAGCCGCAGGTAGTGGTGGGATCATCGCCGCTCTGGCAAGTATTGTCTATGTCGGTCTTTCATTGATAATCCTCGCAACACCAGCTTATCATTACATAAGGAATGAGTATTACGGGCGGTCGGTCAATCAATTTATGATTGCCGGACCGCTCCTGGCTTTTTTCATTGTCAGTTCGATCACCATAACCCTGCCATTGCGTATCGGCCTGAAATCCCTTGAGCAAAGAGATTTTTAACCGGGGAATTCTTTCCTTAAAAAACTTATGACTTTTTCAACCTGATCTTTTGGAGTCGAAGCACCAGCTGTCACACCAACACTTTTTACACCCTTAAACCAATCAGTTACGATCTCATCGACCGATTCGATATGGTATGATGGTTTGGTGTTTTTGCACATTTGATACAGACGTGTCGTATTCGCGCTGTTTTTACCACCGACAATCAGCATCAGGTCGGCCTTCTCGGCGATGCGTTGTGCCTCTCGGGTCCTCAGTATCGTTGCTTTGCATATCGTATTGTATATCTTCATTTCCAGCACACTACCCATGAGATCGGCGATCGCTTCGGTTAAGTGAACGAGATCGAGCGTGGTTTGGGGAACAACCCCGATCTTTTTTCTTTTCAGTTTCAATTTTTTGGAATAGATAACCGCCTTGTTTCCGGCATAGCCGAGCAAACCCTTCACTTCTGGATGGTCTTTCTCACCGATGATCACAACATAGTAGCCTTCTTTAATGAGCCTTTCCACATAACGCTGAGCACGCCGTACTCTCGGGCAGGTCGCATCGATGATCTCGAATCTTTCTCTTTTCAATTGTCTTAACAAGGCCGGAGGTATGCCGTGGGAACGGATGATGACTTTCTGATTTTTAATATCCTTGATCTTATCAACCGTTATAACACCTTTCTTCCTCAGGTCATCGACAACGAATCTATTGTGGATCAATGGTCCGAGAGAATAAACGCTTTTTCCTTTTTTTGTCGCCTTAAGCCCCATCTCAATCGCTCTTTTAACTCCGAAGCAAACCCCTCCGTACCGGGCACGATATATCTTCATCTTAATTTAATTACCTCCTCTTGAAGACGGTCGGCAAACCTGACCATATCAGCGCGGCTGCCACTGTAACCTTCAGGTGAAACCGGCTCGCCAAATGTGATCCTCAAACTGCTCAAACGCAGCATCAAAGCCGCGAATCTTTTATTTGAATTAGCAATAAACGCCGGGATTACCGGAATCCTCAGATTAAGAGCCAGATAGCTGACCCCGGGATTAAAAGGCAGCATATGTCCTTTTCTGGATCTTGTACCTTCAGGAAAGATCACTACTGTTTCACCTTTTTTTAACAACTTTATCGCGGTCCTAACACCCTGAACACCGCTGATCGGTATGGCATTGTATGCCTTGATGAGCCGGGCAAAAGCTTTCGAGGTTTCAAACAAACCTATTTTTGCAAGAAAATGAATCTCTCTTCCCGCGCATATACCGACGATCGGCGGGTCGAGAAAAGATACGTGGTTACAAGCGATTATGTAAGCACCTTTTTTTGGCACCCTGCCCCTTATCTTTATACCGGTCAGCACTTTGAAAATCGGAAATACAAAAACCCAGGAAAGAAACCATCTAATCGACATCCCTTATTATATGAAAAATCATCGATATTGCAATAGTTTTTTCGTTATCAGATCCTTGATCCACAGAGGTCTTGACAAACTACGATGCTTAAGTATAATAGATAATAATTATATGAGAGAAAGCTTTGTTGGGTTTATTTGAGTTGATGTTACTTAGGTATTGACAGGATATTCCATTTGAGTATAATGGTTAATGGTATCCCGAAGTGGATGACCATATAACTTCATAGATTTATCATTTGAAAGGAGGTGATACTTACAACCTTATAAAACTCAGCCAGGTTTTTTCAGGGATAGAACCTGGATCTATTGTGCATATCCCTAAAATCAAATAATTACGTAGAAGGAGGAATAATGAAAAAAATACTTATGCTAGCATTGTGTTTTGTAATTGTACCTATGCTATTTGCTGCAGAGGATACATACGATGCTAACAATATCGAGATGACACCCACTTCACAGAATCCAAATCCGACCAACTTCCGTCCGATCAACAAAATTTCACGCGATATTCTCTGGTCACAAATACCCAATCCTGCGGTGGCACTCGGCTTGGCTTGCCAGCTCGACTCGGTATATCCTTTTGTGGCTGACTGTGCTGATGATGTTATCCCGACAGGCAGTGGCTTTGCAGTCGATTCAGTAAGAAGCTGGTGGGCCAACTGGAATGGTTTCACATCATGGGCAAATGTTCCAAATATCCAATTCATAGTCTATGACGACAATGGTGGTATGCCTCAGGATTCACCGAGCATGTACCTGGTCGTTGATGCTGCGAATTATACTGCAACGAGCATCGGTACTGATCAGTATCTCGTCGAGATGGAACTCCCATCACAAGTGGCTCTTAATGCTGGCGTAACCTACTGGGTCGAGGTTCGTCCGGCCAATGTCTTTACCGTTAACGGTCAGACCGGCTGGATGGGTGAAACTGGTATCGGTAATGGCCAGGAGCTGTATTTCCGCTTCCCATTACTCGGCACCCAGGACTGGGTCACAGCAACTTCCCAGTGGGGT
>Ga0307426_1001506_pt1 | contig 15321 bp, 14 predicted proteins | sample SalMarWE160340MG_FD_202165 | JGI IMG/M metagenome (GOLD analysis project Ga0307426, IMG submission 202165) | Salt marsh sediment microbial communities from the Plum Island Ecosystem LTER, Massachusetts, United States - WE1603-40 | ecosystem: Environmental > Aquatic > Marine > Intertidal zone >... | reverse complement strand
GCACCAAGTTATGCGTCAATGATCTCTACGAGAACCGGGGCGGCGAACTGCAGATAGAGCTGGTTGCAGGCAAAAAGGGGCTTAAACGGAAAATAACTTCCGACAAAATACAAAAACCCGGCCTCAAGCTACTTGACCCTGACATCGCGCTGGACAGCGGTACGGTACAGATACTGGGCAAGACGGAAATATCCTACTTCGGCAAACTTAGCAAAAGCGACAAGCTTAGAGTCACGAAAAGACTTTCGGCGCAGGATGTGCCGTGCTTTATCATATCGAAGGAGCTCGATCCGGATCCGCTGTTGAAAAACTCGCTCAACAGGAAAAACGTCCCGCTGTTCACTACGAAACTATATACCGGCAAGCTCATCTCGCTGCTCCAGGACATACTGGAGGACCTGCTTGCCCCGTTCGCGACGGCGCACGGAGTGCTCATGGATATACACAGGCTCGGCGTACTGATACTCGGCAAAAGCGGCATCGGCAAGAGCGAATGCGCTCTTGACTTAATAAACAGAGGCTCTAAACTCATCTCAGACGACATCGTTGAGATACGCAAAGTTGGTACATCCAAGCTCGTAGGAAACGGCCCGGAGCGGATCAAGCACCTAATGGAAGTAAGGGGAGTGGGTATAATTAACATTAAGGACTTGTTCGGAACGACTTCCGTCATGGATAAGAGGCAGATCGATATGGTAATCGAGCTTGTGAAATGGGACCCCGATACAGAATACGACAGACTGGGCTTTGAAGCGCGTACTTACGGGATCCTGGAAGTGGAACTCCCGTATCTGGTTATTCCGGTAAGTCCGGGAAGAAATACGGCCACGATTATCGAAGTAGCGGTAAGGAATCAGCTGCTTAAGAAGTCAGGCGTCCATTCGACCGAAACCTTTCGGGTTTGACTTGAAAATCCCAGGTCTCCGGGTGGGGATATAGATGACAAACGTAGTTATCATAAGCGGCGTCTCGGGTTCCGGAAAGAGTACCGCCATGAATGTGCTTGAGGACATGGGTTATTACTGCGTTGATAACCTTCCGCTGACGCTTCTGCCCAAGTTCATTGAGCTGTGCGAATCTTCGGAAAAGGATATAAGCAAAGTCGCCCTCGCAGTCGATATACGCGAAGGTATTTTCTTCAAGCAGGCGCCCGAGGAAATAAAGAAATTAAAGGACAGGGGACATCCGATAGATATGATATTTCTCGACTCGACAGACAGCGTACTCGTAAAGAGATATAAGGAGACCAGGCGAAAACACCCTCTTACGGGCGACGGAGACATACTCGACGGTATAGCCAGAGAAAGAGAAATGCTGAGGGATTTAAAGGAACTTTCCAACTATCAGATCGATACATCCGAATACAACGTTCACCAGTTAAAGGGGCTTATAAGGAAACAATTCGATCAGTCGCACTCTCAGAAGTTGATAGTAAATATCCTGTCCTTCGGCTTCAAGCACGGTTATCCCTATGACGCGGACTTGATTTTCGATGTCAGGTTCCTGCCGAACCCGCATTTTATCGAAGAGCTAAAACACCTTACAGGGCTTGACGATGAAATAGTCGAGTTCGTTTTAAGTAAAGAGGACACAGCCGAATTTATCAAAAAATTGACGGAATTCCTGGAGTTCCTGATCCCGAAATTCGAGAAAGAAGGCAAGTCATACCTTACGATAGGAATAGGCTGTACAGGCGGGAAGCACAGGTCTGTAGTTATCGCGAACAAGCTTTCCGAGCACTTCGGGCATCTGTCACCCGTAATAAGACACAGGGACATATCAAAGAACTAAGGAGAACACCCTAATGGTCGGCATTGTAGTCGTAACGCACGGAGAACTGGCAAAGGAGCTGATTGCCGCCGTAAACTTCGTCCTTTCATCAAACCCATCGGTCAAAATGGAAGGCGTGTGCCTCGATCCGGGAAGGGAGTTCGAAACGTTCAAGCAGGAAATAAAAAGCGCCATTAAAAAGGTTAAAAAGAAAGACGGAGTCCTGCTGGTAACCGACATGTTCGGCGGAACCCCGTCGAATATTAGCCTGACATTCCTGGAAGATAACAATATCGAGGTAATATCCGGCGTAAACCTGCCCATGCTTCTGAAGCTGGCAACGATGTCCGACAAAGTCAAGCTGGAGGAAGCCGTAAAAATAGCCGAGGCTGCTGGCAGGGACAATATAATCGTCGCAAGCAAGCTCCTCCATAACAGAAACACTTAATTCGGATTCCTCTATCACAACTGAATACATATAAAGTTAGGGGAAGGATAAGCTTTTTTAATCCCCCATCGAAAGCCTTGATGAACCGAGGAATAATCAGTTAGGATTATATTATGAACAAGGAAGATATAGATAAAGTCATCGACACTTGGAAGAGCCATCTTCTGGTCGGCCAGCTTGAAGGCTATCAGCTTGAAATAGACAAAAATATCATTCCGGAATTTGCCGCGATCGCCCTCTTTCTGGATTCAAGAACCGTTAAAGCGGCCGGTGAAATCGAAGAATATTACGAAGGATACAGACAGGCCGCGGTAGACGTTCTTAACCTGATGGGCGTGGAGATCGCACAGGACGATCAATTTAAGGTAATCTCACTATACAAAAAAGAAAAAGACGACGACAAGCAAGAGGAGCTGAAAAAGCACATTTGGGGTTAACATTCCTCCCGTGAGTTGTCCAAGCATTGTGAAGCATTCCCCGACTACAGAACCCGATGATACTCGCTGATTTATTCGACTGCTTTCTCATTGACCTTGACGGTGTAGTCTACGTCGATGACAAGCCGACGGAAGGGTCTGTAGAGACTATCAACCGTCTCAAGAAGAAAGGGAAGCTCATAACTTTCGTAACTAACAATCCTGGAAGAACCGCCCAGGAATATTCGGAAAAGCTAAGGATTATGGGGGTCGAGACCGAGCAGGGAGACATACTGACCTCCGCCATGGCTATAGCTTTTCACTTAAAGTCCGAGTTCAGCGAGCTGGGCGATAAGAGAGCCTACGTGATAGGGAGCAAGGCTCTTAAGGATGAGGTAACTCTTACAGGACTTAAAATCATCGACGGCGAAGAAGCCAAGACCGCGGATTTCGTCATTCTCGGATCACATCCCGAATTTCATTACAATGAAATGAAGCTTGCTACCATTGCGATACGAAACGGAGCGCTCTTCTACGCCACGAACCGCGACCCGGCATACCCTTCATCAGAAGGCATGGTGCCTGCGACTGGAGCAATGCTAGCCGCTATAGAGGTAGCCTCGGGGAAAAAGGCTGTCGTCGTAGGAAAGCCCGAAGTTATCATGTTTGAAGTCGCGCTCACCGAAAACCTGCATAAAGAAAAACACAGGCTTGCAATAATAGGCGACTGTCTCGATACGGACATCGCCGGCGGGAAGAACTCGGGGATTGCCACCATACTCACGCTTACTGGCACGACGAAAGAAGAAGATCTCGCGGACTCTGACATCAAACCGGATTACGTAATCAGGAACTTGACGGATCTACTCAAGGAGACCGGTGAGGAAGGAATAGCCGATGCCCAGAGTTGAAGTAGACTCGGTGAGTCTCGACTACGAGCTCTCGGGAAACGGTCCTGTCGTAGTCCTCATCAACGGTCTCACGATGAGCTTAAACGGCTGGGTGCAACAGGTAGAGACGTTCGGCCAGAGATACACCGTGCTGAGATACGACTGCAGGGGTCAGGGCAACTCCGATAAACCCGAGGCCGCATATTCTCAAGAGATGCACGCCCGGGATTTAAAGATGCTTCTCGATAGGCTGAATATTCCCAAGGCGCATATTGTCGGACTATCAAACGGCGGAATGATAGCTCAGCATTTCGCGCTCATGTACCCCGAAGCTACGGGCGCGCTCGTGCTTGTGGATACGTGCAGCCATGTCGGGATACTGCTCGAGCTTATCGTAAAATCGTGGATAAAGGCCACGGAGGCGGGAGGTAACGGGCTCAGATACGACGTGGGTTTGCCGACGATCTTTTCAGAAAATTTCATAAGGAAGAATCTTGAAACTATCAATGCGCTACGGGAAGTAAGCATAGAGATGAACACGCCGGAAGCGGTAATTAATCTTGCCAACGCGAGCATCGGCCACGACCTCCGCAAAAGGGTAAGCGAAATAGACTCGCCAACGCTCATAGTTTTCGGCGAGGAGGACATATTAACACCATTTAGGTACTCAAAGGAGCTGAACGAGAAAATAGAGGGATCGAGACTCGCAGTCATGAAAGAATGCGGTCACGCCTCGCCTTTGGAAAAACCGGATGAATTCAACACGCTGGTAATGGATTTCCTGAAGGATCACGATAGCTTGCTGCAAACCGCGGTATAATTTATCCGCGATCCCTTCCTCGATATGACGCAAATTCCCGACAGACAACAATGCTGTGCATGTTTGATCCCTCTGACCCATGAGCGTTTGGTCCCGAGCAACTTCGGGTAATCTATTAGTGTAAAACATTATACGTGACGTACGGCCGATCTCCCGGCTTACGGCGAGTTTTACACGTACAATATTATTAGCAGCGACGGCAGGAAATGAGCAGCGAATACAGCGAAAAAAGCACCGGCGGGTTTCTTTCAACCGGCAATCAGGCAATCCTATGGATGGTGCTGGGGGGATTCGCGTTTTCGACGATGGCGGCGCTTACGCACGACCTGGGTGACGAGTGCGACTGGCTGCTGATAGTATTCGTGCGCATGCTCATATCCTTTATCATAGCGTTCGGCCTCGCAAAGCGTGCGGGTCTAAACCCTATCCTGCTCGGCAAGCCGCTTCTCTGGGTAAGGAGTCTCGTAGGCAGCTCAGCAATGCTGGCTACGTTCTATGCGATTGTAAACCTGCCTATCTCGGACGTGGCCGTAATCACTGAAACGAGGCCAATCTGGGTGGCGATACTCGCAGGGTACCTGCTGGGCGAATACACGGGAAAAAGAATCTGGCTGTCCATCGTGTTCGGAATGGCGGGCGTGGTCCTTGTAGAGCATCCGAGGCTGGTGGAGCAAAACTTCGCAGGACTGCTGGCGCTCTACGCAGCATTTGCAGGCTCGGTGGTGATGATCTGCCTACGGAAGCTTAGGGACATAGACTTCAGGGTCATCGTAACGCATTTCTCGGGCACGGCTACGTTAGTGAGCCTCCTGGTCTTACTCTTTTGGAGGCACGACCATAATCCCTTTGTATTCGGGAATTCAATGGTGGTCGTTAAGCTCCTCGGTGTGGGGGTATTCGGTACTATAGGCCAGTTCGCGATGACCAAGGCCTTTTCCATAGGCGAGGCCCCGAGCGTCGCATCCGCGGGATTTATAAAAGTGGCGTTCGCGTCGGGGTACGACCTAATGTTATGGAACCACGTGTTTCAGATTCCGACGCTTATCGGAATGGCGCTCATTATTCTGTCTACAGGGTGGCTTGTAGGTGTCAGGAGAGCCGAAGTAGGAGAAGAACCGGAGGAGGAAACTGCGGAAAAAGTTCCCAGGCTGGTTTCAGAAGAGGACTGACAGGGGCCCGGACTTATTCATACGATTTCCATACGAAATTACCTTTCTTGTTGATATATGCCCATTCTCCGTTACCCAGCTCCACGATGGACAGTCCGTTTGAAAAACTGACCGCAGTTTGAAACTGAGGCTTTATGACAACCTCGCCCCTTTTATTGACGAACCCCCACTTATCCCCTACCCTCACGCTGGCAAGGCCTTCTGAGAAATCCCCGACCTGATCGAAATCCGGCTGTACTATTATCAGGCCCTGCTTGTTGATAAAACCCTGCTTGCCCCTTTCGGTAAACGCGGCCGCGTCTTCACTGAAATGCCTGGCGCCGTCAAAATCGACCTTAAGCTTAACATCGCCGAACCTGTCCAGATACGCAAACTCGCCGTCCTGTGCGACGATCGCCAGACCGTCTGAAAAACCTTCGGCCATCTCGAACCTGGGTTCTATGAACTCGTCCCCGTTTTTCTTTATGAAGCCACCCTTTCCATCCATTACCACCAGGGCCAGACCGTCGGAGAATCCAAACGCCCTGTCGTATCTCGGCTCTATGACCATGGCACCCTCTTTGTCGATATAACCCCATCTACCGTTAATCTTTACGCTGGCGAGGCCTTCTGAAAACGGCTCCGCCTTCTCGAAGCGCGGCTCGGCCACGATCCTGCCTACCGTGTCAATATAGCCGTAGCGTCCGTCGACCTTCACCTTTGCCAGACCCTCCGAGAAATTGTGCGCCTCTTCGTACTCCGGGGTTATGACCATGATGTTGTACTCGTTTATGTAACCCCACTTACCGTCCTTTTTGACGAGCGCCCTCCCCTCCGAGAAATCTACCGCTCCTTCATATTCATAAGGAATGACTATATTTCCTCGCTTGTCGATAAATCCCCAAACGTCGTCTTTTTCCACCGGAAACAGGGGGCGGTCCTGAGACATTCCTCCCGGAACGCTACCAGGGGACGCGCAGGAAAATATAAGAAATAACACGGCTATTGCCGGTAAATAATGACGTCTAATCAATCAAGATCTCCTTCTTCTTGTTACGCGCGCCGATATTAAATAATAAAAATCAGTCGGCTCCGGACAGATAATCTTAAACAAAATTTGATTTTTTTAAAGTGTGATCCACACACCGGCTTACGAGGAGGGATTCTTTCATGCCGCATCCCCGCGCCATTATAATCGGCGGCTCCTCCGTTTCCTCCAAGCTCTTTCAGAATGCGGCGAGTAAATAAAATATATAACTTCATCCACTTCTGATAGCCCGAGTCGGACAATCGAACTTGCACAAATTCCGGAAAGCGTAATAATCTCATATGGAGGTTTATTAAGCGCTTCTTGCGCTTTTATTGAAAATCGCGTGATGGTAGTATTGTAATCCAGACTCGCTTAACGACTGCGTTTGTAACAAGAATTAACAGAGGTGGCTTATAATGAGAAAGGTGCAAGAATTAAAGGCTTCGCAGGTTTACCGTTTGTGCGACCTGAGTTCGCTTAAGTTCGAAACGACCGAAGAGCTGACTCCGTGCGCGGACTTCATTGGCCAGAGGAGAGCGGTAGACGCCATACAATTCGGTATAGGTATGGAGTTCGGCGAGTATAACATTTTTCTGGTTGGACCAACCGGCGTCGGTAAAACAACAACCATAGAGTCCATATTAACCACGGTCGCTAAGGACAAACCCACGCCGAACGACTGGTGTTACGTATACAACTTTCAGGACACCGACAAACCAAAGGCTATTGAGCTTCCGACCGGGAAGGGGAAAGTCTTAAAGAAAGATATGGAGGAATTCCTGGAGATACTGAAGACCGATCTCCCGAGCGCATTCGAGAGTAAGGACTTCGAGGAGGAAAAACAGAAAATAGTCAATGAGGTGCAGAGAAAAAAGAACGACCTGTTCGACGATCTTCAGAAGAGGGCTCAGGAAAATAAGATACAGGTGCAGTTCTCGCCGACGGGAATAATAACCATACCGCTCATTGAAGGAAAGCCTATTACGCAGGAAGAATACAACACCCTGGATGACGAGCGCAAGGAAGAAATAAAGAACAGGAAAGAAACTACGGATAACGACGTCGCGGACACGCTGAAGACAGCGAGAAAACTCGACAACGAGGCGGCGCTGAAAGTGAAAGACCTGGAGAAGAAAGTAGCTCTCTACTCCGTCCACGGCCTCATAGATAACCTGAAGGACAAGTACACGAAGTACCCGCAGTTGATAGACCATATTGAGCAGGTGCAGGCACAGATACTTGATAATATCGACAACTTTCTGCCCGACAAGGGTATGACCGGACCCGGAGCAGGCATGGCTCCTTTCAAGATGCCCCAGCAACAGCCGGAATTCACGGAATACAAGGTAAACGTGTTCATAGACAATTCCGTAACACAGGGGGCGCCGGTAATATTCGAAACCCATCCCACATACGCAAACCTGTTCGGTTCCATAGAGAAGGAGGCAAGGTTCGGCGCCCTGGTGACCGACTTTACGATGATACGCCCGGGGTCGCTGGCCAAGGCCAACGGCGGGTACGTGGTGCTCGACGCGCTCGATATGTTTATGTACCCGTTTGTGTGGGACTCTCTCAAGAAAGCGATAGAGAACGAAGAGCTCAGGATCGAGGACCTGTATCAGCAGTACGGATTTTCGAGCACGGTGGGGATGAGGCCCGAGCCCATCAAGCTCGACGTAAAGGTTATAGTCGCCGGAGGCCCGTATCTCTACCAGATGTTATACGCGCTCGACGAAGACTTCAGAAAGCTTTTTAAGGTCAAGGCTGATTTCGACACGGTCGTGGACAGAAACGACGACATGCTGTCCGAATACGCATGCTACATAAAGTCGATCTGCGACAGAGACGGTCTCAATCCATTCGACAGGAGCGGACTTGAGAGGGTCATTGAATACTCATCGAGGCTCGCGGGGGATCAGAACAAGCTCTCCGTACAGCTTGGGTCAATCACGAAGATACTCAAGGAAGCCCATTACTGGGCAAAGGAGGACGGAGGGGACGGTCCCACGAAAAGAGAACACGTAGAAAAGGCTATCGAGCAAAAGATCTACCGTTCCAACATGGTGGAGGAAAAGATTCAGGAAATGATCGCCAAGGGGACCATACTCGTGGACGCGGAGGGGATGGTGACCGGGCAAATAAACGGCCTCGCGGTATACATGCTGGGGGACTACGCTTTCGGCAAGCCATCCCGCATAACGTGCGAAACCTTCATGGGGACGGAAGGGGTCGTAAACATCGAGAGGAAATCCAGACTGAGCGGGAACATACACGACAAGGGAGTGCTCATACTGAGCGGCTACATCGGCGCCAACTATGCTCAAAACAAACCGCTCAGCCTTTCGGCGAGCATAGGGTTCGAGCAGAGCTACGAGACTATAGACGGAGACAGCGCGTCCGCCGCCGAGCTCGTAGTGCTCCTATCGAGCCTCTCAGAAGTCCCGGTCAAACAGGGCCTGGCCATTACAGGATCCGTGAACCAGAAGGGACAGATACAGCCCATAGGCGGCGTAAACGAAAAGGTCGAAGGGTTTTTCGATGTGTGCAAGGCCAAAGATCTAAACGGCAAGCAGGGAGTGGTAATTCCGTTTCAGAACGTCAAGAACCTGATGCTGAAAAGGGAGGTCGTGGAAGCAGTCAAGAAAGGAAAGTTCCACATATATCCGGTGGAAACAATTGACCAGGCCCTGGAAGTGCTGACAGGTAAGGAATCGGGGAAAAGGGGAGCCAGCGGGAAATACAAGAGAGGAACAATCAACTATCTCGTGGACAGGAAGCTCAAACAGTTCGCCGAGGAATACAGAAAATTCGGAAGACAGCCTCAGCAGAGAAGGTCGAGCGACTCGGGCGAGAAGTAGCCCTCTCGCTTACCTCGACGGAAGGGATTGCCGTTTTTTGGTGAATCCGAAGAGATTTATGAAGCCTGAAAACGTCTTGTCGCTGAGAGATTTCAGATTCCCGATTGAGCCGTAAGTTTCTTTCCTGATCCGATCCGGATCTATTTTGCCGCCAGTCTCCGCAATCTCCTTTTTATTGGCCGGTATGCGTAGCCATCTCTCTATCATCGGCTCATCCACTTCGAGGTGGAACTGGAAACCGTAAACTTTATCTCCGTGGCGAAAGGCCTGGTTTTTGCACAGCTTGGAGGAAGCGAGGAGAACGGCGCCCGGAGGCAGATCGAATGTATCGCCGTGCCACTGAAATAAATTTTCCTTCTTCGAGAAATGGCTTATGAGAGGATCTTTTTGCCCTTCTTTTGTCGGAGATACATCGTACCAGCCGATCTCTTTTTCGGGGTTCTTTCCGACCTTCGCGCCGAGCGCTTTGGCTGTGAGCTGTGAGCCGAGGCAAATACCCAGCATTGGCATATCCGCTTCGAGGGCTTTTCGTATCAGACGAACCTCCGTATCGAGGTAAGGGTATTTATCCACCTCATCCACGTTCATCGGGCCGCCGAGCACGATCAAGCCGTCGTAACCGTTTAAGCTTGGAACCATGTCGGGGTGGCGCTCGAAATTTACGTATTTGATCCTGAAGCCCGAATCTCTTAAGAGAGGGTCCAGAGTACCCAGAATCTCATGCGCTACGTGTTGGAAAACTAGAAGCCTCGGCATATGAGTAAGTCTCCCGCGGTGGAGTTGGCTATTGTAAAGATTGCTAAGATAGTACCCTCTTATTCCGTATTGTGAAATTTGAAAGTAACCGGTCGGCGCTGGGAGCTCAATCGAAGCAGCTTCCTTGTACGAAAAAAAAAAGACGGCCTCGAGACCGTCTCTTCTTTCATAAACTCTAAACCCGGCCGCTCTTATCCATTCCGGCGGCGGTATATCAGTATTTATTCGCCTTTCAGGTATTTAACCACGTCTTCCTGAATGGATTCGTCGACGAGCTGTCTCCATTCGTCGTTTCCTTCCGCAATGGAGCTTCGGATTTTCGTAGCGGAGATGAAGCCTATATCCTCGGGCGGCTCGAACTCGTTCATCTCGTACCCGACACCCCTGCCCCAGTTAACGGACTCGATGTCCGGGATTATCATTACCACGACGTCATCCCCTTTACTCTCATGATATTTTCTGATCATGCTTACGGTCTGCTCGGTGGTAAACGGATTTTTCGGGTCGGGCGGAATGTCCCTTACCATTATAAGGCAGGGGACGCCTTTATCGAGCTTCTGTTTGACCAGGCTCACGTGCCCCATGTGGTACGGCTGATACCTGCCGATGAATATCGCCCTCTTATTATTCGAAGGTTGGATGTCCGGATGTCCGTGATTTGTAACCTTCCATTCACTCATTATAAGCCTCCTTATGTTATGTAAAACTGTATGTCGTTAAATGGAATTGATTTCTTCGGTAAGCTGTGTTCCCTGAAACCGGCATTGATTATACATGCGAAAGATCATTTTTCAATGATTCCGGTAAGGGATGAGCTACGGCTTATCCTTTATCAAGCTGAAGACCGTTTTTGTGATGGCCTTGCCCAGCTTTTTTTGCTGCGCGACGTCCAGGTGCACCCCGTCGGGCTCGCTCGCTCTGACATGCTTCGAGGAATCGAAAAAATGACACCCTGCAGACTCCGCCGCCTTCTTGTATTCCGCCGCGAGCTTTTTTGACACCTGTCCCCTGCCACCGAAGAAGAAGTTCATGTACTGGGACAACTTTCCAAGGGGATAAGGCGCGACGAGCAGTATTTCAGTAACCCCCAGGCCGGGACCGGCCATTGCCTTCTGTACTGTCCAGATGAGGGACATAGAGGAAGCCGCGATATCGGAAGCACTGAAATCGAACCCCTTCCACAGGTCGTTCGTGCCCAGCATCAGGATGAAGAGGTCTATCGGGGCGTGAGTTTCGAGCACCATCGGAAGCGCCTTCCGTCCGTTACGGTCGGGGAGGAACGGGCTGTCCCAGTTTATAGTCCTGCCCGGAAGGCCCTCTTCTATAACCCTGACCGAATCGCCCAACTCCCGCTGAAGTATGCCGGGCCAACGTTCGTCGAAGCCGAATCTGGTGCCGTCAACCGGGCTGTACCCCCATGTTATAGAGTCACCGTAGCATAGTATCGTCTTCATCAGATATCCTCCTTCAGTTCCAGTGTTCGTGTGCTGTTTACGAAAATACTCAGAGCCTTCTTCCCTTTAAAACGCTTTCGGATTCCCAGCTTCCGGTAATCGTCTCTTTCGTGAGCGCTTTATCAAGCATTTCGAGGAAGATGTTACGATCGATCTCACAGCCTCCCATTCTTCGCATGTGATCGTTGGGAACCTGAGAATCAATGAAGTCGAAATTCCATGACCTGAGCTTCTCCGTCAGATGATAGAGCGCGACCTTGGAGGCGTCGTTCATAAGATGGAACATGGATTCACCGAAGAACGCCGCTCCGAGAGAAACCCCGTAGAGCCCGCCGACAAGGCGTTCTTCGTAATATGTTTCGACGGAATGTGCATATCCTTCATGGTGGAGCGTGACGTAGGCATCAATCATGTCTTCTGTAATCCAGGTACCGTCCTGTCCCTTTCTCTCAGTCCGGGAGCAGAGGGTTATAACCTGCTCGAAATCATGGTCGAATCTCACGTCGTATTTTTCAGAATTTATTAATTTACGGAGCCTTCGAGATACGTAAAGATAATCGGGCTCGATGACCATGCGCGGGTCGGGCGAGAACCATAGAATCGGATCGCCCTCCGAAAACCAGGGAAAGATGCCGTTACCGTACGCGAGCAGGAGCCTTTGAACGCTCAGGTCGCCTCCTACGGCTAAAATGCCGCTCGGCTCGGCGTTCATCGGATGCGGAAACGATAACGTCTCGTTCAGAAGATATACGGGCATTAGAAATATTATACACAGACCGAAGCCGGAAACACTTGCCGAGACAGTGAGGCATCGGATTTATCTATCGGTGTGTCCGAGATCCCGCTGCAGGGCGATATGGTCTCTCAAGAGCTGCTTGAGTTCCTTTATATCGGGGAACCGGCCCATCTCCTCCCTCGACCATATCACCTCATCGTCAACTCTTACCTCGAATATGCCTCCGGTTCCGGGCACGAGGGCAGCCTCTCCGAGCTCCGTGCTGAAAGTGGTCAAAAGCTCCTGCGCCATCCAGGACGCCCTCATCAGCCATCCGCACTGTCTGCAGTATGTTATCTCTACCCGGTTTCGGTCATTCATGAGCAATACCGCCAATTACAAAAATAATTTTACCAGCGAGACGGAGTCCAGTCTATCCCGTTAAATAGCCCAAAATATATGATTGATTTTGACATTTGAGCATGAGATACTAGAGGCTATTAAATCTTAAAGGAGACAACTCATGCTTAAAGAATTTAAAGAATTCGCTATGCGCGGTAATGTAGTCGACATGGCTGTAGGTATCATAATCGGCGCCGCTTTCGGCACGATAGTTCAGTCGCTCGTAAACGACGTGATCATGCCGCCTGTAGGACTGGCGCTCGGTAACGTGGATTTCTCGAATATGTTTATAATACTTAAGCAGGGTATGCCTCCCGGGCCCTACCCCGCACTCACGGACGCCGCCGACGCTGGCGCCGTTACAATTAATTACGGCGCTTTCATCAATACCGTAATAAGCTTTCTGATAGTTGCCATAGCCGTCTACATACTCGTGCGCGGTATAAACAGCATGAAGCGAAAGGAAGAGGCGGCACCGGAAGCTCCACCCGAGCCGTCAAACGAAGAGAAAATTCTCGCGGAGATCAGGGATATACTCAAGAGCAAATAGTATTAAATCCGCCGTCTAAACCAATTTGATACAACAGACCGGCATAAGCTATTCTGATTTATCCGTTTCCGCCTGCTCGCTGGCCGTTTTATCTTTTGAGACCCGATCACGATTAACGGGTTTGATAAGCGTCACGGGAATATTCAAAGTTTGTTTGATGATTCCCAGAAGACCGAATCTTAAGGCTGACGGGGAGAGCTGCTCAATTTTGGGATCGGATATGTCGCCTGTAACCTTTATCGGAATGGAAACGTACTTGTCGCCCAGGAAATAGCCGACGAGCGGTATCTTGTCTATAACCGAATCAACGGCCATAACCGGTATAACGAGCACCTGGAGATCGAGCTTGCTCAGAACGAGGTCTATATCACCTTCGCACACCACCTTGAGCGACGGGCCGTTCAGATAAGCCTCCGTTATCTTAATCTTTCCGTCTTCTATGTCGGCCTTGGCCAACAATTTGTCGTACGGGAAGCCTTCTTTGCCAAAATCCGGCGACTGCCCGCGGAAGAGCTCACCGAAGTTGAGGTACGTGAAGAACTTCGCAATACCTCCGAATTTATTAACGCGTCCGTTGCTGGAGTTGAGCTCCAGAGCGCCGGTGAGAGAAGACATAACATCCCCGAAATTTGCGTCAGAGGAAACGTTCCCTGCAAAGTCGAACTCACCGGAAATAATACCAGCCTTGTCCAGCAGGCATTTGAGAAAATCGAATTTCAGGTTCGGCGGCGAAACGTTTACGAAACCCGGAGTAGAGATTCCGCAGAGATTCGCCTTACTTATGTCGATATCCACACCGTGCTGGAGGAATGTCACAAGCGCGTCCAGAGAGCCCCAGTTGAGACCTTTGAATTTAAAGCTGTCGGATACTACGCTTACCTTTCCGTTAACGGGCGAATCCCATTCCCCAGGCTTATCCTTCACCTCTTTTTTACCGCCGTCAGTGTTTCCTTCAGTATCTTTCCATTCAATAGCGTTCGTCTTTACACTGATATCGAGGTCGTACCGGGCATCGGAATCAGGCTGATTGGACTGTGAGCCGTCTACGACGCCATTTTTTTTGTATACAAATTTGGAGTTATCCACCGATACGGGACCCGGAAACACGAGCTCTTCCGGAAGTTTCACGTATTCCGAGAAGAGATTCATTGTCGGTGGATCAAGCGTTCCACTGAAGTCCGTTTTGAGCTCTGCTGAACTCTTTAGATAGTTATCGTAAACCATGTTGATATTGACCGTACTGTTTTGTACACTCACGTTGGCATTCTTAACGGATATTCTGTTACTATCCGATTGTATCTCGGCGCCTGTGAGCCTTACGGTTTCGCTCAATCCTTCGAGGTTAAGATTCACGGGATTGATTTTGCCCAGGGCTTCAATTTTAAAATTCCGAGGGTCCGAGAGATCGCCTGCAACGCTGACCCGGGAGAATGCAGCAGTTCCCTGAGCGGACTGTATTCGCCTCAGATGAGGCTTTAGTTCGTCCGTCGAAGAAAGCAATTTAAGAACCTCGCCCATATCGACGGAAAGGTCCTTGGACTCGGCTTTTAGATAGCGGTGGTCCTTCCAGGCATATGAACCTGACAAATCAGGAGTCGCCGACTTACCCGAAGCAAAGCTCAGCCCCTCAACGTCTATTTTCTTGTCGTCGTAATTAAATGTCCCGCCTTTTATGCTTACAGGGTATGGGAAGCGGGAGCAATCGGCTGTTATGTTGAACTCCGACACGCTCACCCTGGCGTCCGGCGACTTTTTCTGGTCGCCGAGAATCAGCCTGCCCTTGGCGGTTCCCTTCACGTTTTTAATGCGGCGCATCTCGTTTGTCACTACTTCGTCGTGAACGAACTGCTCAATCACGGGAGGAACCTGTGCGGGATCCGCGTCGACCATTACATCCAGGTTCAGAGGACCTACAGGGCCGTCCGTTCCGATCAGAAGTGTACCGTTGTATCCGAGGGAGTTGCCCAGTTTCCCGCTAAGATTCGTACCCTTGAGAACACCGTCAGCTATCTCGGCGTCGCCTTTCGCTTCCAGGATGTCGTAATTCGCAACGGGTATGAAAAT
>Ga0307426_1001504_pt1 | contig 15339 bp, 11 predicted proteins | sample SalMarWE160340MG_FD_202165 | JGI IMG/M metagenome (GOLD analysis project Ga0307426, IMG submission 202165) | Salt marsh sediment microbial communities from the Plum Island Ecosystem LTER, Massachusetts, United States - WE1603-40 | ecosystem: Environmental > Aquatic > Marine > Intertidal zone >... | reverse complement strand
TTGAGATCTTTATCCAGGGAAACGATATCCCACTCTTTTGCAAACTGAGTGAGTTCGTCCTGTGTCTTTTCAAGCTTTTCTTTTACGGTCTTTAGCTGTTTGCTAAGGGACTCTACAGCAGATTTCGTAACGCCCAGCTTCTTCTCCAATACCCATTCAATGTACTGGTCAGCCAGCGTGTTTACGGCCTGAGACGACAGCCTTGGGTCGGCGCTCTCGAAACTGACTTCCACCAGCCTCGATTCCCTGTCCGGGGTCACGCTTACCCTGGCCAGAAACGCGTTAACAAGCTTCTGCTGCTCCGTGAGCTCTTTTTCATGCTCGATCGGGTATTCGTCGTTACCGCTAGACAGAATTTTCTGTATGGGGCTGAGAATTATATTTTTCGCCATTGTGAAAATGCCGGGCTTCTTGTTAAGATCGAACTCCGGATGGGATTTCAGATCCAGCTTCGTTATCACTTCCCTGGCCAGCGATCTGCTTCTGAGCAGCTTGTACTGAGTTTCGTAAAACTCGTCCTGCTCTTGTTTTTTTATCTCCATTACTTCCTGGAAGCCAGTTACCTTCGGGTCCTCCGGAGCTATTTCCACCGTAACGGTCGCTTTGTATATCTTCTGCATCATGAGCGACACAACACCCACGAGCAAAACCGATATGATAAGACACGCCAGGACGACCTTCTTCCTTCTTCTGATTACGTTTATGTAATCGTTCAGGCTTGACGTCTCTTCGATGTAAAGATCATAATCCGATTGATTGAGAGCCGGTCGACGCTCGTCGTGACGATCGTCTAAATCCATTACCTCGACTCTTGCGATTTCTTTGCCCGATCCGTTTGTTCTATCATCCATGTTTGTTCACCTCGCTAATCCGCATATCCTCATCTGGCAGGCGGGTCGTAACCCACTCCCCCGAGCCCGAATACGTTGAAATTCAAACCGTAGAAAAAGCTCTTGATTCCGCTGGCGCCGACGACTATGGCGTCCTTTTCATTCAGAATCGGGTCGTCTTCCCGACCGTCCTGTATCCTGCCCAGATCAAGATCCTGAACTTCCTTTCTGCCGTTCCCCAGATACCTGATCAGCTTCACCGACCCCTTGTCCGCAAAGCTCATCACGCCGCCCGCCATCACTATCGCCTCGCTCACCGTAGTTTCCCCTTCGTTTATCGGATAAGCGCCGGGCTTGAAAACCGCGCCGTCGACAAAGACATTCGCGGCTTCGGGAACGTATACCACGTCGCCGGGTTTCATCTCCAGGTTGTCATTCGGGTTCCTGCTCGCGAGCAGCTCGTCCAGATCAACAAGGTACGAATTCTTGCTTCCATCGTTTTCGGTTCTTGTCACGTATACGAGTGTCCCCGCCTCATCGTTAAGACCCTGCGCATATGCCAGCGCGTCCAGCAGTGTTTTTGTGCCTACGAGCTCGTATACGCCCGGCTGATTCACGTATCCCATGACCGAAACCACCTTGCTCTTATGCTCCATCACGAATACGCCGACGTGCGGCTCATCAATGTACTGTTCATTCTTCAGAAGGTTTTCGAGCTTGATTTCCGTCTCCCTCGCGGTCAATCCCTCGACGTTAACGTTGTTCAGCAACGGCACGGTAATTTCTCCTCTCGAGCTTACGCGCACCGTCGTGTTCAGCTTGTCCGACTCAAACACCCTGATCTCGAGCAGATCCGCCGGTCCGATAAGATATCCGGCAGGCGCCGACGTATTGCCCGACGTATTGGCAGGCACGGTCTGGGAAACAAGCTGTGAATTCATCTTTTGTATTTCCTGAGAGCTGCTGTATTGCCTGCCCGATTCCTGACGCGTCGATTGAGGGACTGAAACGGACCCTCCCCCGCATCCGGCAAACAGTACAGCTAGAAAAAAAGCGAGAAATGAAATTTTATTCTTCATGGCTATCTCCTTTTAACCCAAAAGTGCGCCGTTACCTTCAATCTTATTTCCCCATTAACGGCTGCCCTTTACCCCTTTATCGATACAGCTTCGCCACCTCAGTTACAGAAACTTCCTATTAATGTTGTCTTTCCCCAACCCTCTCTATCTCGTTATACAATTTCGAGGTCGGCGGGATCTACCAATACCGAAACAGACCTTTTAATGATATCAATCGACACTATCAACCTGTGGCCGCTTTTTCTCTTCAATACCCTGCCCCTTACACCTTTGAGGGGTCCGTTGACTACCAAGACCTCTGTCCCCTTTGTGAGGTGCTTGTACGGATCAAGCTCGACCCTGGCTTCGAGAAGACACCTCACCGATTCAATCTGTTTTGACGGAACCGGCTCATAGCTTCCGTTCGAGCTCAGGATTCGCACGACTCCCCTGGTATTCAGGATGTTTATCATTCTGGCAGCGTCATCGGAGTTGATTCTCGCAAACAGGTAACCGGGAAAAAGAGGATGTGATACCTTCTTTTTCCTATCCTTCCACTGAGACTCAACTTCCATTAGAGGCAGGAAGGTTTCGATGTCATTATCCGTCAACCTGCCGTCGACCGACTTCTCATGCCTTACGATCGTGTAGACCGCATACCATGATTTCTCCGCCTCCTCGCGCGGAGCCGCATCCCTTTGTACGTCATTTACGATTTTATATGCGTAGCTGTTACCGTATGTCACTGCTTCCGACCGCCTGTTCTGACCAAATTGATTGACCCGTCTCCAAACACTCAAAACCAATTCAATGCTGATCCACTAATTCCTTTATAATCTCTGTTATCTCATCGAATTCGGTGGATTTATCGAGAAAGAAATCCGCGCCTTCCTCCATACATATCCTCCTGTATTGCGGATATGGAAAGTTTGTCAGCATTATCACTTTCGGAGCGTCGGGCTCTTTTTTGATTTCCTTCAAAAACTCGATTCCGTTATCGTTTCTCATCCGTATGTCCAGTATCAGCAATTGAGGCTTGTCTTCCTGATACAGCTTCATAGCCTTGCGGCCGTTTTCGGCCTCAGCTATGTCCTCCACCCCTTCAATAGTGGATAGTAGATTGACCAATCTGACACGAAACATTCTGGAATCATCCACTACCAGTACTTTCATTTCCTTCCCACACTCGATCACGTAGATTGAGCATATTACAAACCCGGCTATCTGAAAATCGGACAAAACCCTTTCTGAATATAGGGGTTTGGACATATCGAATGTAGGATTTATCCTACAAACGCCGGAGCGCTTCCGGGAGCCGGTTCGATATAGCTTGATACAGGAGGTATAAATAAGTAGGGCGCGGCAATGCCAGGACGCGGTAATACCGTGATTACGAGGAATAAAATCTTGTGCGGATGAAGCGTTCAGAAAAGAAAAAGAAGATCACGTTGTCGTGGGATAATTACAGAATTGCATTGAAGAAAAAAAGTTAGAAATGCAATACTCCTTCAAGTGCGGTAATCGTAACACAAACATAGGAAACGAGGTTGTTCTTGATTGAGTATTTTATTAATTCGGCGTTATTCTTAAAGTTCATTTTTTTCAAGATACGGGAACGATACGTACTCACCGTTTTTTCACTCAGGAACAGATTTCTGGAAATGTCTTTAATAGTTTTTCCGCCGGAGATCATGCACATTACCTGGAACTCACGGTTGGAAAGCGCCCTGTGAGGAGGCGCGTCGAAATCATCCGTCAGCTGGTATGCTAGCTGCTCGGCCAGCGAGGGGCTTACGTATCTCCCGCCGGACGTGGCTTTCCTGACGGCGTAGACGAGATCGGCCGTAGCGCAGTCCTTACTCAGATACCCCGATGCCCCCTCCTTAAGCGCCCTTACGGCATATACTTCTTCGGGGTGCATGCTCATTATCAACACCTTCAACTCAGGGTAATCGTTTTTCAGCTGATGCAGCAGATCAAGCCCGTTTCTGTCGGGTAGAGATATGTCCAGCAAGATAATATCAAACTCCGTTTTGCCTACCAGATCCAGGGCTTCACGAGCTGTCCTGGCCTGGCTGTTTACGGAGATATCCGGCTCCTTCTCGAGGATAGTTTTCAACCCCATTCTCACCACCGGATGATCGTCGGCTATCAGTACATTAATCATAAGCATTCTCGGCTTTGGGAACCTTCACGGAAACTCTCGTTCCCCTATTTCTCTTTCCTCTGATACTGACGTCGCCGCCAAACATCAGCGCTCGCTCCTTAATACCGAGAAGACCGAGCGACTGCGGCGCGTTTACCTGCTGCTTGGTTATACCGACTCCGTTGTCCGTTACTTCGAGCACATATTCACTATCGTAATCATTCAACTTCGCGCTTACTCTCGTGGCCTCCGAGTGCCGGACTATATTAGCCAGGATTTCCTGGAAAATACGGAATAATGCAGTTGAAAGCTCGCGGTCCACAGGTATATGTTCGACTTGTGTCTGAAACTTACATTTAATTCCGGTCATCTTCTCGAAATCCTGTATTTGCCATTCTATCGCGGCCACGGTTCCCAGGTCGTCGAGCACGCCGGGCCTGAGCTCCATGGATATTCTGCGCACGGTCTGAATGTTGTAATCGACGAGAGCCATCATCTTTCTGATTCTGGCGTCCAGCGTTCTGGCTTCGGCATCTTTTCCGAGATCAACCACCTGCTTGCCGAATAAACCAAGATCTATCTTGAGGCAGGTAAGTGATTGCCCAAGCTCGTCATGAACCTCACGCGAAATCTTGACTCTCTCGTCCTCGCGAACGGACTCCAGATGTTTCGTGAGCGCCCTCAGTTGCTTGTACGAACTCTTAAGCTCATCTTCCTTGAGCTTCCTCTCGGATATCTCCTTCACAAGCGATTCGTTAACTTCGAGAAGCTCCTTGGTCCTGCCCTTGATTTTATTTTCAAGATTCATATTGAGCTTCTTCAGCTTGTTCTCAGCCACCTTGCGTTCAGTTATGTCCTCTACCGTACCTTCATAAAACAAAACTCCGCCGTCCTTGGTTCTTAAAGCCGTAATATTCTCCAGCACATAAATCTCTTTTCCGTCTTTCTTTGTCCATACGGACTCCATCCCCTTTATATGGCCGTCGAGCTCGATTGATTCTCTTATCTCGTCCCAATCCCTATCAGCTCTGAAACCGTGATTCGTGAATCCGTAAGCCGCGAACTCATCTATTGACGAATAGCCCAGCATGGAAATGAAAGCCGGGTTTGCGTCTAGGATCTGCCCTTCGGGAGCGATCCTGTACACGCCGGTGGGAACGTTCTCAAACAGGGTTCTGAATCTCTTTTCACTCTTTTTGAGTATTTCAGCTTTCCTGGCGTTGTTAATGGCCGTTTCTATTTGTTTCGATGCCTGCTCCAGAAGTATAAGCTCCTCCTCGTCAAAAACATCCTTTTGAGTCGAGCTGATATTGATCACTCCTATCACGATGTTTCTCGAGTGTATGGGCATCGAAAGATAGCTTTTAACGCCGATTTCCTTCCCAACCCTTCCGATGATCGTGTCCCGCTCAACGTCCGGACAATAGATAGGCTGCTCGCCCGTAATAGTCTTCCAGGTGTAGTCTTTCGGATAAGGTATTTCCTTGATTCTACTGATGAACGTCTCCGGGTATCCCCTGTATGCCTTGAGTACGGCATGATCACCTTCGACTATGTGTATACCGACGTTTTCAGCTCCCGGCACGTTGGCGTATATGGCGTCTACCGCGCAATCAAACACCTCTTGCAGGTTTATGGTACTGTGCACATATTCGATGATTGCGCGTACCGTGTTTTCGTACCTGCTTTTTTTACTGAGTTTCAGGAGATTGTATTTAAATGTCTCCTGAAGTCTTATCTGTTCTGATACGTCCTTGCAGGAAACGTTAATCCTGATATCGCCGTTTGGAGTGAGTATGGGAATAACGGAGCAATCAAGCCAGCAGAGTTCGCTGTTCCTGCGTTTGAACCTATGCACCATCGTACTATTTTTCGAAAGTTCTCTGAGGGCTCTGGAATAATTCTCCAGTATTGTGTCGACTCCCTTATCACGTAATAAGTGTGAAACATTGACGCCTTTAACAGTACGATAATCCAGGCCGAGCACTCCTGAGAAAATTTTAAAGGATTTGTCAAATTCATGCTTTGCTTCCTGGCGGTCGCTCAGATGTATGAATTGAAAAATGCTTTTACCCGTAACATCTTCGACTTCATACCCAAGGCAATTGCCTGCAGGAAGAGTAGCAATTTCAATTTCATAATCGGGATTAAGCTCAAAAGCCAGGTTTTCGCTTTCCTCGGTCAAATATGCATGAGGCAAGCGGAGTTTTTCTCTTGCTTGTTTCATGATATCAATATTGTTGATCGCCAACTTAATTTATCGCACTCGTAAATAATTTTATATTTTCGAGCCGACTATTCGAGAACCAGACCCGCAAGCGGGAAAGAATTCAACATGATATTCAGACGCAGATTTTTAGAAATACGAATCACCCCAAAAATATTATATAATTGTTAATATTTGATGTAAATAGATCAATGGTATGATTTGCTTTGTCAATAGAAGTCGTATAAGTATGATAAGCGCAATACTTTAGTTTTAGGCCTTTAGTATATAGCATTATCAAATATTCTTCAATAAAAAATACCAATGGGTAGTTCTATCCATAGATAATGCTAGGAATTTTTACGATCAAGGTTCTATTCTCCATGGATGACTATATTATATTGCGAAATTACGAATCAATTTCAGACACTGTAATTTATATATGTAGCGATACCCCGAATTTGGCTGGAGTTATCTACGGTCACACGCTGACGACTAATTCAAATAATTGCCAGCGCCGGGATGCTACACTGCCGGAGAAGCGTTCGCGACACAATAAATTGCTTTAATTATGCAGCTTAACTTACGATAATTATGAGATATTCATTCAGCATGGAAGCTGACCGACGATTATGTGAGTAAAGTATCTCGCCGCAAGTCCGGACAGAGTCGTCAGAAGAACAAACCCGCTAAATGGCTCCATTTCAGATCTTACGATAGGTAGAATTCGCGCTCTTTGTCCCGAGGTTCGACCGATCTCCCTGCTCTGTTCAGTGTGTCATACCCATATCCACGTCCGTGAGCTTTTGACGGAGCAGGCTCCCGAGCAGCTGGGCCAGCGCCATTTCAGCCTCCCCCTCCAGAAAATCAACCGAGAACGCGGTCGAGCAGTATATAGATTCATAACCTCCCGCGTCAATGCAGGCGCGAAGAATCCGCTCCCCATCCTCGGGCGTGTGCATAAGGTCAGGCCTCTTCAGCAGAAATGCTAGACACGACTCGACTCCGATTGTGCCCCAGTTCGAATTCACGGCAGGAACAACTACGTCCGCCTTCGTTACTGTCGCAACTGTATCTCCTTTAGGTACGTGCTTTGCCACGGCGTCCCAGATTGACCCGAACCCAAGCTCGTTTCCCCAATCGCCCACGCCTATCCTGAAGATCCCCCGCTTTTCCGCCTCGGTCCAGACCGGCGAGATATCGATGCAGCCCCGGAATTTCGTATCTGGCCCGTTAAGGGGTATTCCCGTCGCGGTATAAAGAAGTCCGTCCTTGCCTGGCCCAAGGCATTCAGTCGAGAATACGGCCTTTGGCTTCATCTCTTCGATTATCTCCCGGGACCACTCGGCGACCCGTGACTGATCCCCGGGCGCGTTAGCGACCGCCGCTCCCAGTCCCCAGTCGCGTGCGTCCTCGTAGGAGTCCTTGACGACCAGTCCTGCAGCCTTGCTCGAATCCACGATGGGAATGTGCATGCCCTCTGCCGATACGAACACAGGCACCGCCCCGAGCCCTTTGTACAGTATCCGGGCCAGCATCGCCGCTCCCGGAGGGCCGTCGCTCTCGCCGCGCGGCAGTGTCGGCTGCACCCCCGCACCGCTCATAACGAAAACGGTATCACCCCTTTTCAGATTATCTATAAGCCCCTCGGCGGCCGACATAGTGACTGGCCTGCCTCCGCACGCTTTGTGCGCCGCCTCGTACAGAGGCTTGAGGACGTCCTGAGGCATTACAGGGACCCTTCCCTCAATTGTTACAAGCTGGTCGACGAGATTCCCGAAGACATCCGGGGTTACGTTATTAGCCATATGGGTTCCTCTTTTAGTATGTATTTATTCGTGTGTGTATTTGCGCGAGATCAGCACGCGGTGAATCCAGCGTTAAAACAAAACCTTTGAAATATTTCTATTAACACATATCACAATCCTATGATACAAACCGCCTGTAAGGTAAAATTGTAAACTCTGTATCGGGGTCTGTGACTCCGGTTTACTAGAATATTAACATCATATTCGTCGGACTATGGAATCAAAAATCAACGTCGGCTTAATCGGTTGCGGCCGTATAGCAAGGCTCGTACATCTGAACATACTCCGGAATCATCCGATTCTAAAACTTTCGGCTGTCGCCGAGCCCGACCGGTCTAATCGTGAAAAAGCCTCGTCGATCGTCCCCGATGCCGTATTCGCGTCCGATTACAATGAGCTCCTCCGTCGTGAGGATATAGACGCCGTAATAATTTGCCTTCCCAATTCACTTCATGCCGAGGCCGCGGTAGCCGCCCTTCATCATGGAAAGCACATCTATCTCGAAAAGCCTTTGGCGCTAGATATCATACAAGCTGACTCGGTCGTGAATGCGTGGGACGGGAGCAAATTAACGGGAATGATAGGATTCAACTTCAGATTTAACCCTTTATATAAATCACTCAGGGAAATAATCGGCGCCGGCGCCGTAGGCGGCGTTTCACACGTGCGTACGGTATTTTCCTCGACCGGGTTATCGATGCCTGATTGGAAGAAATCCCGTGCAAGCGGAGGCGGCGCGCTCCTCGATCTCGGCTCTCATCATATAGACCTGATCAGGTACATTCTCGGGAGCGAGATTATCGAAGTCCGGGGGACAGTAAGGTCGCTTGCGACCGAGTACGATCATGCCGAGCTGAATCTCATTATGGAAAACGGGGTTCAGGTTGAGTCGTTATTTTCGATCAATTCCGCGGACGAGGATAAAGTAGAGGTTTACGGCGCTTCGGGAAAGCTCACGGTGGACAGATACAATTCATATAATGTAGAGATCATGAATACGGATTCATATAAGCAAAACAGATTTCTCCGCGCGGCCCGGAATCTAAGGTCCATGCTGGGGAGCCCGCTTCTAAAGGACAGAGTATTGGCCACAGGGCGGGAGCCTTCTTTTGAGAATGCGCTCGGTCATTTTGCCTCAGCCGTAACGGGCAGCCATGACGCAAGTCCCGACCTCAAAGACGGATACGCGTGTCTGGCGGTAATCGAAGCCGCAGAGAAGTCTGCCGAGACTGGTAGGACCATTGCCTTAGATAATCAGAAACCTGACCGTACCGAGATCGGTAGTAATTGATTTATCAATCGGTCGAAACAAGGGGATAAATTCAAATGACAAGCCCTCTCCCGCCTGAAATGACTGTAGTCCTGGCAACGATACCGGGCTATGAATCGATCCGAAAAACAATCAGGCATCTGAAAAACCAGACAGTGCGAGACAGACTGGAAATAATAATAATCTCGCCCTCAATGGAAATGTCCGCAGCTACGGAATCAGACCTTAAAGATTTCCACAATGTAATATTCATGGAAGCCGATATCGATAACGAGCTCTACGAAGCGTGGGAAGAAGCCGTACACCGGGCGGGCGCGCCTGTAATAGCGTTCGGCGAGAACCACGCCTTTCCGGTGCCCGAATGGGCCGACGCGCTCATAGAAGCCCACAGGGGACCCTGGGCGGGCGTGGGCTCGGTTATCATTAACGCCAACCCGGGAACCCTAAACAGCTGGGCTCAGATGTACATGACCTATGGACGGTGGACAGAACCGATCAAGGCGGGAGAGGCCGAGGATATCCCCGGGCACAACTCCTCATACAAACGTTCGATACTGCTTGAATACGGCAGTCAGCTTAAATATATGCTTATCAGGACCAACGCCATGAACATGGACCTCCGGTCCCGCGGCCACCGACTTTACATGGAGCCAAGGGCCAGGGTTCTTCACATCAACGTATCCAGGACACAGTCAATTTTAGTAGATTTGTTTTACAACGGTCAGATATACACGGCCGCTGTGGCATTTAACAAAAGATGGTCTCTACCCAGGCGTGTCTTCAATGCCTGTCTGGAGCCGCTAATCATGCTTAAATATTTCCGCGGGACTTTACACAATATTAGACGGAGTGGAAACTGGAACAGGCTCATACCTCATACCCTGCCGATCATTGTCTCAGGACTTACTGCTCATTTTTTCGGGAAATTACTCGGATACTTTACAGGTTTCAGTAAGGTTCAGGTCAGGATAAATAATTACGAGTTCGACAGATTCAAATACATTACGGCTCAGGACATTGAGGAGCTGTCCGATTCCGGGAAACCTCCTGCAGGACCCGAAGCGTGAAAATTCTGCTCATAAACGACTACGGAACGCCTGAAGGCGGAGCCGAGATACAGATAAGCAGGCTAAGAAGCCTTCTTCGTGAAAAGGGTCACGACGCGCGTTTGTTCGCGAGCAGCGTGGTGAACGGCGGCCTTGATCATGAAGCGGACTACCAATGCTTCGGCACCGCATCCTCTTTCAGGACGCTGCTTCAAACCGTCAACCCCTGGGCGTATCTGAAACTGAGAGAGGTTCTGAAAGAGTTCAAACCCGACGTGGTACACATCAAGATATTCCTTACGCAGCTCTCACCGCTCATACTGCTGGCGCTCAAAAACGTGCCTACTCTATATCACGTCGCCTGGTACCGCCCCGTGTGCCCGATCGGAACAAAATTACTCCCCGACGGAAGCGTATGTACAGTCCGGGCGGGCGCTCCCTGTTACAGTAACAAATGCGTGCCTCTCCACGATTGGCCGCCATTGATGCTGCAGCTCGCAATTTTCAGGAGCTTGCGAAGAAATATAAATCTCATCATGGCGAACAGTGAATCCGTAAGAAGGACCTTGGAGCAAAACTGCATTACAAACGTTCAGGTGCTTCACTACGGCGTGCCTATGCCGCACGAAAGACCGGCGTTGCCGGAGACGCCGACTGTGGCGTTTGCCGGTCGCCTCGTGAGAGAAAAAGGCGTAGACGTACTGATCAGAGCTTTCGCCCGAGCGCTAAATGCGGTTCCCTCGGCTAAATTAATAATCGCCGGTGACGGGAGAGAGGCAAAGAGGCTTAAAGAGCTTGTCGACGATTTGGGAATCTCATCCCATGTGTCCATGCTCGGTCACGTGGCTGTGTCACGACTGGACTCGGTTTTGAGTGAGACGTGGGTGCATGTCGTGCCTTCCCTGTGGGAAGAGCCGTTCGGCATCGTGGCGATTGAGGCAATGAGCAGGGGAACAGCCGTGATAGCGAGCGATTCGGGAGGTCCCAGAGAAATCATAGAAAACGGAAATACCGGATTCCTCGTGCCTCCGGGCGACGTCAACATACTATCGGATAAAATCGTAGAAATATTAAAGAGTAAAGAACTCGCGGAAACACTTGGCAGAAACTCCAGGCTGGCGGCTCGATCAAGGTTTGGAGAAGAGAGTTTTCTTAACGAGCTGCTCGATATATACGGATCTCTTAAAGTATAGTGAGCAATAAGTCCAGTGTCCGCTATTAGCCAGCTGCGATCACGACCAGATGAACAAGACCGCACCACCGGACAGACTAACGGCTTTTTCTCTTCTATGGGCGATAGCCGTGCTGTTTCACGTCGGCAAATGGAATCTCTGGCTGCATTCTCCATCGACATTCATACTCGCGGCTTCAGCCGGGTTTCTGCTTTTGAAACCCTCTTCGCTTCCGAGATTAATAACCGTTTTAATACTTCAGCTTGCGGATTCGATAATTCACATGCCGTGGATCCCGAACCACTGGCTGTTTACGACTATTGTAAATCTTTCCATATTAGCCGCTTTAGCTACGCAATATATAAAGAACAGAAGTTTTAATATCGGCCGCGACGCGTTTTATGGCACATTTACGCCTCTGGTCCGTATCGAGCTGATATTGCTCTATTTCATCGCGTTCTTCCACAAGCTCAACGCCGGCTGGCTCGACCCCGAATTCAGCTGCGGCGCAAAGCTGTTTGCGCTTATGTCAGGCGGCGCGGGTTTTCTTCAAAGCCCCCTCCTCGTAAAGTCACTGGGCATATACGCGCCGCTTGCGTTCGAGCTGGCAATACCCGTGTTATTAATAATACCGAGGCTCCGCATATCGGGAATTATCATAGCCCTCGCCTTCCACTTTATCCTTGGCGTACAGGAGTACTTCAACTTCTCCGCCATTATGTTCGCACTACTGTTCCTGTTCACCCCCTCGAATCTCATGGATACACTTCAGGAATGGAGAAACTTCTCCGCCATCGGAAAAACCTGCGACAGCTTCATCAGAAGCAGAGTATTTCGGAAACTCAAGATATTTCTACCGCCCGTTGTCTACTTTATTGCTGCTGCCCTTTTTGTGTATTCCCTGTTCAGGTATCAGATTAATGCGCCGTCCATTCAAATCAGGGAGCTGAGCGTGATTTCGAGGGAGCGCCTTTATTATCTCTATCTGGCGCTCTGGTGGATATACGGCGTCGGCGTGAGCGCATTATTTATCGCCCTGGCTCTCAGAATAAAACCTGTCTGGGGCGGAATGAAACAATTTTTCCTGCCCGGATACAAGCTACTACTGCTGCTGCCCCTTTTGGTAATCATAAACGTCATATCTCCTTATATAGGTCTTAAAACGCAAACCACGTGGTCCATGTTCAGTAACCTCAGAACGGAAGGGGGAAAGACGAATCACATTTTAATCCGTAAACCTTTTTATATCGCGGATTTTCAAAACGATCTTGTAGAGATAGTCGAATCCTCTGATCCCGCGCTTCAGGCTTTTAAGGACAGCGGTTACCTTATTCCGTACTTCGAGTTCAGACGCTATATGAGCACAAAGAAAATCACAGACTATGAAGAATTCGAGGTCATATACAGAAGAGGAGGAATTCAAAAATCGGTACACTCCCCGGGCGACGATCCGGAGCTGTTCACACCATACAACCCGCTCACGGCCAAACTCTTGTATTTCAGGCCGGTCTGGAATGGAGAAGGCAGCGTATGTCAGCATTGACCGCCGGTATAAACCGCGCTTATCCGGGAAATTGAAAGTATCCGCGCACCTATTATAATAAACGCGACAAAATGACTGAAGACATAAAATCACATCCCCTGCTGGTTATAGGACTCGATGCCGGAGACCCGGTATTTATAGAAGCATGGGTAAACGAGGGACATCTCCCGGCAATAGCATCCGTCATGAAAAACGGCTCGTGGGGCCGAACGTGCGGTCCCGAGCTCGTCACCGAACACGGCGTCTGGATCTCTCTTCTTAGCGGCATTTCGCGCGGGCAGCACGGCTACTACTACTTCAGACAGTTAAAACCCGGCACTTACGAACTCGAAGCCGTAACGGGGCTTGACGTGAACGCCCCGCCTTTCTGGACTCATTTGAAGGACGGAAGCAAAAAGGCCCTGATAATTGATGCGGCCGATACCAGATTAACTCCGGGACTTAAAGGAATCCAGGTCGCCAACTGGGCGAGCCATCATAACTGGGACCCTTATCATTTCGTTACGGCCTCCGAGCCGCCGGAGATAATGGACGAGATACGTCGGAAATTCGGCCCCAGGCTGCAAACTATAGAGAATCACAAGAGCACATTCGAGGAAGACGTGCGGATTTACCGGAGGCTTCTCGATAACGTAAGAAAGAAAGGGGAAATGTGCCGGTTCTTGATAAAAAAGGATAGGTTCGATCTGTCCGTCATGCTGTTCGCGGAGGCGCACGCCGCCAACCATCAGTTCTGGAAATATCACCCCCGAAACAATGACTCCGGCGAGGAAAACGAGCTAACGCACGCGATCAGAAATATCTACAGGGCAATCGACGAAGAGATATCATTAATCATTGAGCAATATAAGAACGCTAACGTCTGTATCGTCTCGTCAATCGGCATGGAGGACGATTTTCCCAACGCCGGTCTTGGCGAGGCTTTCTGCCGAAAGCTCGGTTATCAGGCCGCCCCGCAGGCAAACGGAGTGTACTTCAGACCAATAGATATAGCCAGGAAGCTCCTCCCCGATTCCGTCCGCGTAGCGCTCAGCAGGCGTCTGTCCAGGGAAAGAAGGGAGCAGCTCGTCGCGGACGGCTTTAGATCAGGTACGGACTGGAAAAAAACGACCGCGTTTTCACTTCCGGTCTCGTACACCAGCTTCATCCGCGTTAATCTGCGAGGCCGCGAACCCGAGGGGATAGTCGAAAACGGTCGGGAATACGATACGTTAACAAACAGCATAATCGCCGAATTGAAACAGATTATAGACCCGGTTACTAACGAACCCGCCGCATTAAACGTTTACAAGACTACAGATCTCTTTAATTGCGGTCCGCATGAGTCGCTTCCGGATATCCTTGTCGAGTGGAGACCGGGAAAATTCATGGAGAGAGTCGTTCACCCGAAAGGGGAGCTTACTCAACAAAAACCCGAATTTTTCAGAAGGAGCGATCATTCTTCACACGGATTTTTCGCCCTCTCCGGCCCTTCCGTAGGAGCGGCGGGAAATATCGGGGAGATCGAACTAATCGACATAGCGCCGACATTCATGTCGCTCATGGGGGAGCGCGCGCCCGGGGTTATGAAAGGCCGGGCTCTTAAGCTCGGATGATATTAATTCCGGGGTTAAGATTAAATGAATCGATGTTAAACCTCCTTCTCTCTCGTATCAGGTCCGTCAATGAGTAATGCCAACGATATTACTAACACAGAGCGCAGCCCGGCAAACATACTGAGCGGCACCGTGCGCGTTTTTACATCGGAAGCCCTCGTAGTACCTACGGGTTTGATTACCACCATATTCCTCACCCGTATGCTCGGTCCGGACAGCTACGGAATATACGGCCTGGCCGTCGGAATAGTACTCTGGATCGAGTTCAGCGTGAGCTCCATATTCAGCGGCACGAGCATTAAGTTCATAGGGGAATCCGACGACTGGAAACAAGTAGCCACAGCCGTCATGAAAGCCAGCCTTTTGATAAGCGTGCTGGCAATGGCCGCCCTGTGGCTCACGTCGGGATATATAGCGGATCTTCTTAACGCCCCAAAGCTCGCCTGGTATCTGAAGCTACTTTCGATAGATATACCCATTTTCGTTCTTTCCGCCGAACACCGCCGTGTACTGATTGGAATTGGCAGATACAGGGAACGAGCGTTCACAAGCGCCGTCAGGTGGATCAGCAGGTTGGTTCTAATCGTCCTGCTCGTTGCCGCCGGACTTTCCGTCGAAGGTGCGATACTGGGGATAATCGGAGCGTCAGTCCTTGAATTAGCCGT
>Ga0307426_1001500_pt1 | contig 15365 bp, 9 predicted proteins | sample SalMarWE160340MG_FD_202165 | JGI IMG/M metagenome (GOLD analysis project Ga0307426, IMG submission 202165) | Salt marsh sediment microbial communities from the Plum Island Ecosystem LTER, Massachusetts, United States - WE1603-40 | ecosystem: Environmental > Aquatic > Marine > Intertidal zone >... | reverse complement strand
TGTCCTTCTACGGCGGATACGTGCTCGAGCATCAGTTCGGGCTGTCGACGCAGGCCCTGGACCGTTGGGCAAAGCGCCGCCTCAAGAAATGGCTGCTGTCGTTCGTCATCGCGGCCCCACTCGTGCTCGCCTTCTACGCGATGCTCCGCCAATGGCCCCAGACCTGGTGGCTGCCGGCGTCGCTCGTGTGGATCCTGTTCACCTACGTCCTCACGAAGTTCGCGCCCCGGATTCTGATCCCCATCTTCTACAAGCTCGAACCGATCGCCGACGAGGAGCTTGCGTCGAAGCTCCGCGGCCTGGCGGCAACGGCGGGAATCCGGCTGCGCGGCGCGTTCCGCATCGGCCTCTCACGCGAGACGAAGAAAGCAAACGCCGCGGTGGTCGGGCTCGGCTCGACGCGGCGGGTGGTTCTGGGCGACACCCTCCTCGCAGAATTCACCCACGACGAGATCATTGCGGTGTTCGCACATGAGCTCGGCCACGTCGTGCACCGGCACGTGATCAAGGGCCTCGTCCTGGCCGGCGCCTTGTGCGTGGCCAGCCTGTACGCCGGCAGCCTGGTGCTGCACCGAGCGGCCGCCGCACTGGGCATCGAGCCCGTCACCAGGTCCGTCGCCAGCCGTGTGGCCAACCCCGAGACGTTTCCCATACTGGTCGCGGTCCTGGCGGGGATTCAGTTGTTGGTCATGCCGTTCGAGAAGTGGTACAGCCGCCGGCGCGAAGTGCAGAGCGACGAGTACGCGCTGCGCAGCACCGGCGCACGCGAGCCGTTCATATCGGCCATGAAGAAGCTCGGCGCAATGAACCTGGCCGACGTCCGTCCGAACAAGCTGGCCGAGATTTTCCTGTTCAGTCATCCGCCGATCTGGAAGCGGATCCGGTTTGCGCGGACCCTGGACCTGGGACCCGACACTTGAATCTGATCTGCCGCAATATCAAGGTGCTGCTTCATCCGCGGCGCTACCGGGCGGAGCTGGCGGAGGCGCAGCGCATGCTGCGGTCGGTCACCGAGGCGACGAACGGCGTCGTGCAGCGCGTCCGGAGATTCCTCGAGAGCGACTCGTGGGAGGTCCGCAACTGTGCGGTGAAGATCATCGCCCGCACATCCTGCGAAGAGCTGTACGACACGCTCGTGGTCAAGCTGGTCGAACGCGACGAAGCCGGGATCGTCCGGCGGAACTGTGCGGAGATGCTGCCGACGGTCGGCCTGCGGACTCCGGAGGCCGTCGCCGCGCTGTGCCAGGCACTTGGCGACTGGTACTGGGAGGTGCGGGCGGAGGCCGCACGGGCGCTCGCCCTGCTGTGCGAGGAATCATCCGAGCTGGAACACAAGCTGCTTGACGCGCTGGCCGAGGAAGAGAACATCGAGGTGCGGGCATCGATCGCCCAGGCGCTCGGCCGAATCGCCGTGGGTCAATCGGGATTCGACGCACTTGCGGCCCTGGCCTCCGAAGGGCCCTGGCTGGTGCGTCACCAGGCCGCCATCGCCGTGCTGGAAATGGGGGCGCGCCGGATGGACCTGGACGAAGCCGCAGCGGACCTCATCCGCCGGCTTGATCTCCTGGCCGAGGGGGCCGCCACCAAATCGGTGTTCAGGCAGAGCATTCTGGAGCTGGCTGATCTGACGGCGAGAGGCCGGCCGTTTCCGTCTCCCGAGTCGCTCAGACGTCGATACTTCCACCTCAAACAAGGATGGCTGAGAAGGACCGCCCCATGACGGACGTTCCATAGCGTCGGGGCCGCCCGGCGGCGCACAAACGACAGACAGGCAGCGATGTTCTACCTCCTATACAAATGGTTTCACGATCCGGACACCATCCTGCGGTTCCTGCGGCTGTTCCGGTACCAGCCGTTCCGTGCGATGTGCGCCGCGGCCACGGGCTTTCTGTTCGTCTTCGCCCTGATGCCCTGGTTCATCCGGCTGATGCGGCGCAAAGGTGTCCGCGAGCAGGCCCGCCATTACAGCCAACTCGACTCGGGCCGCAAGTCGGCCGTCCCCACGATGGGCGGCCTGGTGCTCATCGCCGCGACGGTTGTCTCGGCCGGGCTGTGGTGCGACCCGACCAACACGTTCGTCCTCATCGCACTGGCGATCGGGCTGGGCGGCGGGCTGCTGGGGCTCGGCGACGACCTGGCCAAGTTTCGGCACCAGGGCAGCGACCGAGGTCTGTCCCGCAAGACCAAATATGCGGCGCAGATTGCCCTCGGCTTCCTGCTGGGCGTCGCACTGCTCAGCGAAACTGTCTCGCCCATCGCGTTCGAGGACGTTCGCGGGTCAATCTACCTCCCGTTCATCAAATGGGGCCTTTACATCGGCTGGGCCGGCATCCCTCTGATCGTGCTGTTCGTGATCGTGTCGACGAACTCCGTGAACTTGACCGACGGCATGGACGGCCTGGCGACTGTCCCGGCGATGCTCGTGTTCCTGGTCCTCGCTGTTTTCGCGTACATCATCGGACACCCTGCCCACGCACCGTTCCTCCAGTTCTTCCCCCGCATCGACCACTTGGGATACGAGGTGAACCAGCACCTCGCCGGCGCCGGCGAGCTGGCCGTGCTGTGTTGCGCCGGCGCCGGAGCGTGCGCCGGGTTTCTCTGGTACAATGCGTTCCCCGCAACGGTGATGATGGGCGACACCGGCGCACTCGCGTTGGGGGCGCTCCTCGGGTCGATCGCCGTGCTGATCCGCCAGGAAGGCATCTTCATCATCGCCGGCGGCGTGTTTATCATCGAGATTGCATCCGCCTTCATTCAGGATTATATTGGCTTGAAGTTGCTGGGCCGGCGCGTCTTGTTTCGGGCGCCGTTCCATTCGTCGCTGCTTCATCGCGGCATCAGCGAGAGCAAGGTGACGGTGCGATTGTGGATTCTCTCCGCCGCGTTCGCCGTCATCGCGCTCGCGATGCTCAAGCTGCGGTGAGAACGAGTTCAGAATCTGGAGTCGAAACCGGAGGTCTCGCATGTACATCGTGATCGCAGGCGGCGGCGGGGTGGGGCAGTCGCTGGCGCGGGCGCTCATTGCGCACAAGCACGACGTCGTCGTGGTCGAACAGGACCGCAGCGTGTGCGAGGGCATCGCCGCCCGCACGGGAGCCCTGGTCCGGTTCGGCAACGCCACCGACATCGACGTGCTGGAGGAGACGGGCCTCAACAAGGCCGACGTCGCCGCCGCGGTGACGCCGCACGACGCCGACAACCTGGCCTTCGCGGTCCTGGCCCGGTACTTCGGCGTACCGCGCATCATCGCCCGAATGCGCAACGAGAAATACGAAGCCGCCTACCGGACCGCCGGGGTCACGAAGATCATCAACGTGGTCGACTTGTTCGTCAACCAGCTCGCCCTGGAGATCGAACAGCCGCAACTGCGGCAGGTGGCGAGCCTCGGCGGCGGCAAGGCGTCGCTCACCATCGCGGTGATCCCCGAGAACTCCGTCGCTCACGGCAAGACCGTGGCCGACATCGCCGGGGACGCCCAGTTCCCCAAGGCGTGCGTTATCGCCGGCGTCTACCGCGAAGCGACCGGAGAGTTCGTCATCCCGCGTGGTATGCGCGAGTTGCGATCCGGCGACAAGCTGTTTCTGGCGGCCGACATGAAGGACATCGGCCGCGCCGCCGCCTACCTCCAGAAGGTCGTCAAGTAGCCCCGCCAGAAAGAGCTTGATTCGGGGATGCCGGATGCTACAATGCGGCTCGCCGGGCTGTGAGGACTGAGACGTGAGCCATACCACCAGGAACTTCGTCGTGGCCCTGTGCATCCTCGGGGGCATCTTGGCCATGGTGCTGGGCTACATATACGCCCCCGAAACCACCCAAGACACGGGAGACGACGAGCAACCCCGCAGGCGCGCCGAACGATCGGCGACAACAGCCCCCGCTGCCGTTTCCTCACAGACTACGCCGCCCGGCGCCACTCCCTGAGCACGTCAGCGCATCCCCTCAGACCACAGCCGCCTCCACAGCCTGCGCCAGGCCCGTCGTCAAGGGTTGCCGGGTCGAACAGATTGCGCTAAGTTGTCCGCAGCAAAGCGGCCTCTTGAACGATCTCAAAGCTGAAGCGAGCGCGCTCGGAGGAAGCCAGATGTTGAGAAGAACGGGTGTGGCGGCCGTGGCGTTGGCAATGCTGGCTGGGGCGGCCTTCGCCGCGGACGTCGACAAAGCCGAGAAGCTCGTCAGAATCGGCGACTACGCCGCGGCCGTGGCGCAACTCCACACGATCCTGACGGCGGAACCAGAGAACGTCGACGCCCGGCTGCTGATGGCGCGGGCCTTCGCCGAATGCCGCTACGACCTGCAACTGCCGGGCGCGGTCAAGCTTGGTCGGCGCAACCTCGAGCGGGCGCTCTATCAGTTGAACATCCTTGCCAAGCTCGGAGCGAAGGGCGAGAAAGCGCTCGTCGAGGCCATCGGGCAGAGCGCCAGGCTGAGGTACCCGGCCGTGCTGACGGTCGGCAGCGCCAAGTTGGTCTCGGCCGTGCCCGCCCTTGCCAAGGTGCTCGACGCCCCGGACGCGGAGGAGAACACGTCCAACGCCGCGGTGAATGCTCTCGTGCAGATCAGGACCCCCGCCGCGGTCACGGCGATCAAGAAGCACCTCGACGGCGCCCAGGACAGGAACCGGAAGCAATGGCTCACCGCCCGCTACCTGGACTGCCTGGACGAGGGAGCGGTGGTCGAGCTGGCCAAGGCGACAAAGGACCAAGAGATCCTCCGGCAGCTCTCTTACCGCCGCAGCCTGCCGCAGGGCGGCTGGCTCGCGCTCGTCCGGCGGACCGATCTGTCGGACGACCGGCGCACCCGGGCGCTCGACCGCCTCCAGAACATGGCCAAGACGGAGAAGGAGAAGTACGTCGGCCTCCTCGAGGAGCTGCTGAGGGACAAGTCGGACGAGGTCCGCTGGGCGGCGGAGGCCCGGATGGCCGGGACGGCGCCGGAGCGGGCAATGAAGCCGCTGATTGCGCGCCTGGCCCGGGAGCAGAAGCATGCCCATGACGCGTTCCGAACCCTGCTGAACATGAAGAACGCGGCCGTCATCGAGCCGATGTTGAAGGTGCTGGGGGACAAGTGCGACGAGAAGAGGTACAAGACCTGGTGGATCAGCCGCGACCGGGCCTACTCTGTCATCGTGTCCGCCGGCGCCAAGGACGAGCCGCTGGTCCGCGCCGTGCGGCTCATGCTTCAGCCCGACCCGGCGTCGCCGCGCTTCCACCGGCCCGGCTACCGACCGCCACTGAACCTGCCGAGGTCCATCCCCAAGGGCGAGCTTGCGAACGTGGTGTCCGCGCTGCTGGCGGATGAGAAGGAGGACGTGCGGCTCGCAGCCGCCCGCGCCTTGCAGAGCCTGCCCACCGACGACCTGCTGAAGCTCGCACCCAAGGCCCTGGGCGACAAGAACGCCGGGGTGCAAGCGCAGGCCGGCCGGGCCGTGGTGCTGCGCGCCCGCCGCGAGCCGGTCGCGCCGAAGCACCTCATCCCGCTGCTCAAGATCGGCGACAGTTTCGTCGTGCGCGAGTCGGCAAGCCTGCTCGCGGCCAAACCCGACAAGGCGGCGCTGGAGGCCATGCTGGCGCTGCTGAACGATCCCAAGCGGCGCGGCGACGCGATGAGCCACCTCGTGGCTTACTTCACCGCGGTTCCCGACGCCCGCGCCGTCAAGCCGCTGGCGACTGTGGTCGTGAGTGACCGGCCGCCTTCCCCCGTCGAGCCCATTGCCAAGGCGCTGAGAAAGTGCGCAAAGGACATCCCGCCCGTGGCCAAGCAGATCGCCCAGGGCCTCAAGCACAAGTCCGAGTACGTGCGGCGAAACGTAGTGACGGCACTCAAGGCTCTGGACGACATCTCGGTCGTGGACGAGCTGGGCGAGGCCCTGGACAAAGCCAAGTCGACTTACGAGCGGAACATGATCAAAGACGCCCTCCGCTCGCTCACCCGGGAGGAGTAGCAGAACCAGAACAGGCCCGCGCGTGGCAATGGCCAACCTGAACGGCTGCATCTGGGGTATCAACTTGGCAAGAAAGTTCTTCCCTTTTTGCGCCGTTCGGCTATAAAGATGTCGGCTTGGGAGTTCATCGGACCAGTTAAAGGAGGCCGGACATGCGACAGGAAATGAAACGGGTCGTGGCGACATTGGCTCTGGTTACGCTCTTGGGTGCGGCGGCTGCGACGGCCGGCGAGCCAGTCACCGTGAACCCGCTGGCCAAGTGGATCCCCGCGGAGTCCATGCTGGTCATCGCCTACGACGGCAACAATCCGGCGTGCAGCAAGACCGCCCTGCACGGCATCCTGAATGAGCCGGAGCTGAGGGCCGTCTTCCAGGGCCCGGTGGCCGCGCTGAAGAAGCTCCTCGCCCAGGAGGCAATGAAGAAGGGCGAACTCGATACGGACGTCCTGATGCCGCTTCTTCAGACCAAGATCGGCCTCGCCGTCGTCGGCCTGGCGCCGCCCCCGGTCGAGATGGGGCCGCCGCAGCCGGAGCTGCTGCTGATCATTGAAGTCGGCAAGGCGGACAGCCCCGCTGCGAAGGCCGTCAGCGTGCTCCTCGAATACATCAAGACCAAGGCCGGCGTGCCGCCCGACGTGTTCAAGCCCGCAAAGGTGGCCGGAGTCGACGTCCAGACTGCGAACATCAACGGCGTGGCTGTCGGTTACGCGACGACCCAAGGCCATTTCCTTCTGGGGACAGCCGGCGCGCTGAGGAAAGCGCTGGACGCCAATTCCACCAAGATCGCCGGGCTGAAGGAGTTCCAGCGGGTCAGCGCGATCACCGGCGGCAACGAGGTCCTCCTCGTCCACTACGCGCACGCATCGCTCATGCGGACGCTGCAGCTGTTCATGCCCGCCGAGGTAAGGAATCTCCTGGAGGGCCCGGAGTTCGGACTGGCGAACGTCCGGTCCGTCTCGGTTTCGGTCGCGCCCGACGGCAAGGGTTTCCGCGCGTCGCTGTTCATTTATTCGCCCGGCGAGCGGACCGGCCTGATGAAGCTGATGGCCGGCAAGCCGCTGGACCCGGCCGTCATCAAGCTGGCCCCGAGGGACGCCCAGTTATTCTACGCCGCATCCGGCGACTTCGGCGCGTTCTGGGACTTCGTCGTTTCGCAGGTGGCCAAGACGCCCGTGGAGCGGCGCGATGTGGAGAACGAGCTGGCAAAGGTCAACCAAGTGCTCGGGTTCGACCTGCGCAAGGATTTCATCGACAGCCTCGGCGGCGAGGTCGCAGTATTCGAGCCGCCGCTCATCGCGGCCGTCAAGCTGAAAAACCCGGCGAAGTTCAAGGCCTGCCTGGCGTCGCTGCTGTCGGTGGCCGCAAAGAGCATCCCCGGGGTCGGCCCCCTGCGCAACCTGGAGCTCAAGCTCTCCACACTGGAGTACCAGAAGCACACCATCACGTACATCGATGGCACGGGCCTGCCGATGTTCATCCAGCCCTGCTACGCGATGGTCGGCGACTACGCCGTGTTTGCCACGTATCCGATGGCGCTCAAGGGGTACCTCACCGGGATGTCGGCCGCCGGCAGCCTGCTCGACAACGCGGACTTCAAGGCGGTTCGCGCAAAGATCGGCCCGGGCGCGTCCGTGATCTACTACGCTGACTCGAAGGCGTTCATCGGCCAGGCCTACGGCCTTGCCCCGTGGGTGGCCGGGCTGCTGAAGGCGGTGCCGCCGGAGTTCCAGCCGCTCTGCCCCGACCCGGCCAAGCTCCCACCGGCAAACGTCATCACACGGCACCTGTTCGGCTGCACCGCCGGATGCCGGCCGCTCCGGGACGGCGTGCTCTGGGAGTCCTATTCGCCCATCGGCCTGCCGACCCCGCCCGTGATGCGGGAGGCCGGGGGGATCGCCACCACCGCCATTCTCGCCGGCATGCTCCTGCCCGCGCTCGGCAGGGCCCGCGATGAGGCTCGAAAGGTCAGGAGCGCCAGCAATATGAAGCAGATCGCGAAAGCGGCGCAGCTCTGGTTGCTCAAACACGGTGGCAACACTACCTATCCGCCATCCCTGAAGGCGCTGATGGACAAGGAGATTATCGGAGAGCCCAAGCTGTTCATCCATCCGTCCAGTTCCCGAAAACCCAGGAAAGGGGAGTTCTATTCCGATTACGACAGCATTCTGGACATGGTCGGCCGCCAGCTGACGGAAGCCGAAGCGCCCATGAGCCTGCCGCTGGCGTGGGAGAAGCGGAACTTCTCCGGCGACGGGCGCAACGTGGTGTTCTTCGACAGCCACGTGGAGTTCATGCCCGAGCCTCGCTTCCGCCTCCTGCTGATCCGCGTCAACAAGTTCGTCGACGACATCAAGAAGGGGAAAAAGCCGAAGTGGGCTGAAGACGGCCCGGCCGTGCTTCGCGGGCTTGAGAACTTCTAGTCGCTCAGGCCAAGCGATTAGCTCCCCGTCGCGACGGTGAAGACTTCGAGCGCCGCGGCCACCTCGCCCATCGAGTCCTTGATCGGCACGAAGAGCTGCACCGTTGCGTTGCCGTTGATCTCCTTGGTCGGCTGGTCGAGGCCGCGGTCGATCAGGATCTGGACGCCCGGCTGATTGTGGCGCACCTTCCAGGCGCTCTTGCCTTCCAGGAACACCTTCTTCAACTGCGGCGTCATCTTCGGCGGGACGTAGCCGCGGTTCGTCGGCTTGTTCGCGCCCTCCGGCGTGCCGCACGAGCCGAACAGCAGCGCCTCACCCGAGTCGGGCCTATCCGGCCGCCGCCGCCACAGCGCCACCGAGCACGCCACCCGCGCCAGCCGCTCCAGCCGGAGCAGCGTCTTCTTCACCGGCACGGTGATTGCGTTGTCGTAGTTCATGTCGTCGCCGGTCATGAACGTCTGCGCCTCGGGGGCCCACAGCCGCCGGCACGCGTCGCCGTCCACGAACACCTGGCCGATGCGGGCGACCTCCGCCAGCTCCGCCTTCACCTCGGCCAGGGTCAGTCGTTTTCGCTTGGTCGTCATGGTTACTTCCCTCCTGCCACGAGCCGAGCCGCCAGGGCCTTGACCGCGCGGAACTGGTCGGTCGAGAACTTCTCCCAGCCCGCCACGGGCGGTTCCTCGGTCGCGAAATCGGCGCCGATCCAATCCTTGGGCAGCTTCTTCTCGACGTACTTCGGCTTCCGCGTCAGCCACGACACGTGCGGGATGCCGAGCAGCTTGTCCACCTTCCTCTGCACCGCGCGCTTGCCGCCGCGCGCCTTGTCCGCCGCGACCTGGAGCTCGTCGACCATCTGGAGCGCCTGGCGCTGCACCTTCATCCGCAGCGAGGCGAACGTCTCCTCCGAGCCGAACGGGGCGCCGGAGTACAGGAACGTCGTGGCGCCCGCATCGGACAGCCCGAGCACACCCCGCGGCCCGAACCCGCCTGTCGTGCACCAACGCGGCATATAGGCGTCGATGTCCAGCATCCACATCTGGAGCGGGACAAACGCCGGCGCCCGCGTGGATACCGGGATCGAGCCGCTGTTGGTACATGACATGAGCTGCCGGCCCTTCGCGTGCAGCTTCGGGATCCAGTCGAAGTCCCATGTGATCCCCGACGTGCCCGCGATGTACACGTCGATGAACTCGTTCAGGTCGCTCTTGATGTCGTGGCCGTAGGTCCACGTGGTGCCGAGGGTGTAGTCGAACGTGACCGGCTTTGTCGACTTGCGGTCGTAGGTCCCTTCCCACAGCCGGCGGAAGTAGCGGTGGTTCTCGTTGTCCTCCAGGAACCGCACCTCCTCGGTGTCCCACGGGAAGTAGCGGAACCGCTGCTTGTGGTTGAGGAACATGTCGAACCGCGTCTTCGTCCAGCCCTTCTTCTTGAAGTGCTCGACCATCTGCTTCCCGACGGCGCGCCACTCGGCCTCGTAGCCGGGCTGGCCGTACTTGAGGAAGTCGGCCGGCCAGCACAGGTTCAGCGGCAAGTAGAACCGTTTGACCGGGACCGCGCCGCGGCGGGTGCCCTTGAACGCGCTGCCGTCGAAGTACGGGCCCCAGTGCGCGTCCCAGTCCCGCCAGCTCGCCACCCGCTTCTTCGGCCCCTCGCCGTCGAGCGGCGGGGCGAACGTCGGCGGCACGTAGCCCGAATGCCCGTAGGGCAGGTAGTGGAAGAACATCCGGTGGTCGTGGGCCGTGCGGAAAACGCCGCGCTCGCAGCGCAGGTTTTTTGCCGTGGTCAGCCGGTCCGGGTCGTCCCGCAACTCCTGCCAGCCGCGCGAGATGACCGTCGCGTAATTGTTCATCGACACGTCGAGGCAGCAGTCGACCGGGATGTGGGCCTTGCTGACGGCCAGCTCGACGGGGACCTGGGTCGTCTCGCCGTCGACGCGGACGGTCACGCCGCCCGCGTACTCGCCCGGCTTCGCGTGGGCGGGCACGAACAGGTCGACCCAGAAGCCGACGTACTTCTGGCCGCGGACGCGGTTCTGCACCCGGAGGTCGGGCGTCGATCCGCCCACAATCCGCTGCGGTACGCAGACCTCGGGGTACCACACGCCGTCGTAGGGCTGGTACCACTCGACGAACACGTCGTACTGCCCGGGCGACAGACGGGCCTTGCCCGCCCTCCTGCCCTGAGCCTGTCGAAGGGTGAGCGCGCCGGCCCTCACCGTGACCGTCGCGCCCCGCTTCACCGGCCCGACGAGCAGTTGGAAGCTCGCGAACTCATTGCGGGCCGAGGCCAGCCGCACCGGCGGCGCCAGCGGCCGCTGCCCGTTGCCGTCGATCGCCGCACCCGTCTGCGGGCTGAGGCGTACGAACTCGTCACACCACACCACGTCGACACTCATACGAACGCTCCTTTACTGTGGTCGAGCAAACAAGGCACATCTTAGCGTCTCATCGCGCCCGGCGCAAGCGCGGCCGGACTACATTACTTACCACGAAGAACACGAAGGTCAACAGGATCTGCGCTCGGCGCAGATTTCATGTATCATCCTGAAACACCAAATCTGCACCTAGCGCAAATTCCCCGCCGCCTGCCCAAACCACAATCCGAAATCCCCAATCCGCAATCCAGAGTCTGTGCCCAGCGCAGATTTCACCTCCCTGCTGCTTCGGCCCAGGTTGCAGTGGAATAGGTACAGGAATTCCTCTACCTATATAGACGCATGTCGCGGCCGTTTTGTTCACTCAGCGGTGTCGATTTGGGCCACTTTCTGGAGTTTTTTTCCCGGCGTCGAGAGCGACGAACGCGATCACGCCATCGGCCACCTCGAGGCGGGTATCGGAGAGGACGGCGAGCCACAACAGCGCGTCTCTGAACGGCAGCTCATCGATCAGCACCAGCGCGTGCTCTCCCGCTAGGCGGTCGGCGTCCACGCGGGACACGATCTTGACCGGGCGTAACAGCCGACCCAAGAAGCTCGTCATGTCGACTAACGGCATGCCCCCTCCGGGCCAACAGAAGCTGACCTTGTCGTCGAGCAAGCGGCGAAGCGGGGCCTGGTCGAACGCCGGCGGAGCCACCATGCTCCTGGCCCGCTCCAGCGGCGCCGCTGGGCCGACGTACAGCGCCCCGTGCGACACGCCGCAGGCCAGCCCGGCCTGTTCCGAGATGGCCTGAAGCACCGCGCCCAGCGTGAACTCGCCTTCCTCGATGGTAATGTTCTTCTCGTCATCCGGATGCGGCCGGTACAGGATGGTGCTCAGGTGCAAGTGGCTCGAGAGATGCATAGCGAGGTCGCACGCGTCGACCTTCCCACGGGCCATGGGCAGCTTGCGCCTGAGGACCGCATCTGCCCGGCGTGCGTCCTCAGAGGAACGCGGGACGCCGGTACACGACACGGCCAGGATCAGCAATAACGGCAGCACGCGGCGCATCATCCGGACCTCCTCACCCCCGCAGTGATCGGGCCGCCCGCTGCAGCCCGCCCGTAGATAGTATACCGCGCCGCCCCGCCACGGCTTGCGCTTCATATGGTCCGCGAGGGTGTGCAAGCGTGACGTGCGCGTGACCGGGCCGTCAATCGTGTGATCTGCTTTGAGCGACCACTTGTAGTGTTTCGGCTCGACGTTGGGCCGCGGCTCGTGGTGACTGGCAGCCAATGACACGGATGTCGGGGCGGCTACGGCCAGTTCGCGGGCCGCTCGGAAGTGGCTCTCCGTATGGCACGGCCCCTTCGCTGGCCGCTCGGAAGTGGCTCTCCGTATGGCACGGCCCCTTCGCTGGAGGGCGCGACGAAGAACGGCAGCCATCTGCCGTTTCCACTATTCTAGAATACTAGCATTCTAGTATTCTAGAAAACTGGAAATGGGAGGCGGTTCCCACAGCCACTTCATAAACGATCTGATCCTAAGTCGAGTCACGACTCGTAGTGGCCGGGGCTGACGTCGGACGACGACTGAGGCGGCACCATAACCGATCACACACATCCCGCGAGGGTTGGACCTCCGTCGCAGACTGTCGTCGCAGGCTTGACTTGGCGCGGGGTTCCGGCTACCCTCCGGGCAGGCCGGACCGGCCCTCCCGGCCGCGATCTGAACGGGAGCTTGGCCCATGAACCGAATCATCCTCGCGTTACCTGTGCTCGTTCTGTGCGCCGGAAGCGCTCTCGCCGCGCCGGCCAGCTTCACGAAAAGGCCGGTCGCCACGCCCGAGGGCAATGGCGCCCGGATCGACTTCGCCGTCAGCGCGCCGACCGACGTCGCGGTGGTCGTCACGGACGCCAAGGGGAAGGTGGTCCGCCATCTTGCTGCAGGGGTCCTCGGGAAGAATGCCCCGGCGCCGCTCCAGCCCAGCTCGCTCGCCCAGTCGCTTGTGTGGGACGGGATGGACGACGACGGCAAGGCGGTTCCCGCCGGCAAGTACACCGTCCGCGTCGGCCTGGGCACGACGGCGAAGTTCGACCGCAACCTCGGGCACAACCGCCGCTGGCTCGGCAACATCCACGCCATGGCGGTGGGCAAGAAGGGCGAGGTGTACGTGCTGTGCTCCCGCGGCATCTGCGTGCTCGACCGCAATGGGAAGTACCTGCGCCAGATCGTCCCCGCGCCCGGCGACATGCCGATCGAGAAGCTGGACGGACTGGAGCCGGTCACGCTCAAGGACGGCACGGTCTACTTCCAGCGCGGCTACGGCCTGCCGGGCGGCATCGTCGGCTCGATGGCCATCACGCCCAGGGGCGAGCTGATCCTTCCCGGCCCCAGCCGCTACGCACGGAACATTACCATCATCGGTACGGACGGCTCGGTGCGGTCGGACGCGTTCGACAAGCGGCTCACCACCCACGCCGACGACGGCCGCCTCTACCTGGCCGCGTCGCCCGACGGCAAGGCGGTCTACATGGCCGGCGCCATGGCCGGCTACCGCGGCGACGACGCCCGCAAACTCTCGTACCGGCAGGCGGTCTACAAGCTGTTGCTCGACAGCGACGGCCCGGCGGAAATCTTTACCGGCGACGACGAGAACCGCGGCGGCCCCAGCTTCTCGGTCAGCGAGCCAAAGGGGCTCGTGTGCGACGCCAAAGGCAACCTGTACGTCTGCAACTACCGCGGCGAGAACGTCGCCGTCTACAACCCGAGCGGCGGGGTGATCAAGAGCATCAAGGTCAAGTGGCCCCACCAGGCCGCCGTGCATCCAAAGACGGGGCAGGTCTACGTCCTCGCCGGGCTCCAGAAGGGCCGCTACAAGTACGGCTACAACTTCCCGGCGCGGATGCGGGCGGCGCGGCTCCACCGCTTCAGCAAGGAGGGGGTGGAAGAGCTGGTGATGGAGTTCCCGCCGCCGTGGATCAAGAAGCGGAAAGAGGGGACGTTCCCCGAGTTTGATCTCCGCATGGCCGTCGACTTCACCGGGACAAAGCCGGTCATCTGGGTCGGCGTGGCCTACCCCGGCGCAGAGTGGTCGAAGTGGAATCTGAAGCGGATCGTCGACGAGGGCGACAAGTTCGGCGAGGCGAAGGAGATGATGCCCAAGCCCGACGAACACCACTTCGGCGGCGGCGTGAACCACCTCTTCCTCGACAAGAAGAACGACATCATTTACCTGAACGGCGGCAACAAGCTGATGCGCTTCACCGGCGACGGGAAACGGATCATGCCCTCGGTGAAGGTGCTCGACCCGAAGACGAAGAACCGGTACAGCATCGCCGAGGCGGCGGCCGGCCCGGACGGCCTGCTCTACGCGACGGTGTGGAAGACGTGGGGCTACCGGAACGACTTCATCATCCGCTTCAACACGGAGGGGAAGCTGGTCCCATTCGCCGGCGGCGTCCACGAGGTCCCCATCCAACACGTGATGAAGGGCGGCGGCGGGCGGAGCAGCCGAGGCTTCACCGTCGGGCCGAAGGGCAACATCTACGTGATGCATTACGACCACAAGTTCGACAAGTCGAAGCTGCCCGCGTGGGACCGGAGCTGGGGGCTGCACACTGCGGTCGCCAAGTTCAGCCCGGACGGCAAGCTGCTCAACCCGCAGCTCATCGGGCATCTGCGCGCCGGGGCGCAGTGCGTGCGCGTCGACCGCGACGGCAACGTCTACGTCGGCGACAACGTGATGCCGCTCGGCGTGACGTTCCCGAAGGACTTCGTCGGTGTGCTGCCCGACCCGCTCGACCGGACCCGGCCGGCAATGACGGTGGCCGGGCGCTTCGACCCGCTGCTGCGGCACATGGGCAGCGTGTTCAAGTTCGGCCCGAAGGGCGGGGCGATGGCCGGCCTGCCCGCGGGAAAGGACGCCGCCAAGCCCAAACGGCCGGCCGGCGACGTGTGGAAGCCCGTGCCCGAGGTCGAGTGGTTCCTGTTCCACAATCACCGTGTGCGGATCCAGGGCGCGGAGTGGCAGTTCCACGGAATGAGCCCGGTGCCCGCGCAGTACCAGGGCGTAACGCACGTCGAGCGGTGCGTGTGCGTCGGCGGGCGGTTCGACCTCGACGAGTTCGGCCGCGTCTTCGTGCCCGACAGCAAGCGGCACCGGATCACCGTTCTCGACGGCGCGGGGAACGTGGTCACGCGGTTCGGGGTGCGCGACAACCAGGACTCGAACGGCCCGCACATCGGGTTGGCGGACCCCGGCTGGGTGGCGGCGGCGGCGGACCGCGCCTACATCGGCGACGGCGGCGCGGGCCGCATCGTCAAGGTCCGCCTCACCCACGCCGCCGAGGGAACCTGCACGATCACCCGGTGAGTTCAGGTGAGAGACGGGAGAAGCCCCATGAGCCGCAGTCTTCCGCGCACAACGTGCGCCCGATCCCTCCTGTTTGTCCTGTCCGTCCTATCGGCCGGTGCGCCCGGAGCCGACCTGCGGATCCCCTTGACGGTCACCGAGCCAAGCGGCACGCCGCGGCGGCGGGCGAGCGTTTCGTTCGGTGTGCCGTTCACGCCGGGCCAGGTGAAGGACGTGAAGATGCTCCGCCTGCTCGATCCGAAGGGCAAGGAGATGGTCGCGCAGTTTCGCCC
>Ga0307426_1001498_pt1 | contig 15367 bp, 13 predicted proteins | sample SalMarWE160340MG_FD_202165 | JGI IMG/M metagenome (GOLD analysis project Ga0307426, IMG submission 202165) | Salt marsh sediment microbial communities from the Plum Island Ecosystem LTER, Massachusetts, United States - WE1603-40 | ecosystem: Environmental > Aquatic > Marine > Intertidal zone >... | reverse complement strand
GCACCGCCCGTTCGATCTCCAGGTCGGTAACCCCGAAACACTCGCAGACGATCTCCCCTTCCTGCTCTTTTACGGTTTCCCCTTTATAGTTGGCGAGTGCCGCTTCCAGGGCCTGGCGGCCGAGCACGGAACAATGCATTTTCTCCTTTGGGAGCCCACCTAAGAAATCGGCAATGTCCTGGTTGCTGATCTTTTCAGCCTCCTTCAGACTCTTTCCCTTGATCATCTCGGTCAAGGCGGATGCGGAAGCAATCGCACTTGCACACCCGAAGGTCTGAAATTTCGCATCTTCAATTTCCCCCTTTTCATCTACCTTCAGCGTCAGCTTCAGGGCGTCTCCACAGGCCATGGAGCCCACTTCTCCTACTGCATTGGCATCTTTCACTTCACCCGCATTCCGGGGTTTCAGAAAATGCTCTTTGACTTTATCCGTATAATCCCACATGGTCATTCCTCCCTTTCTTAGGGAACGAGAAGCAGTGGCCCGCTCTCGTTCTTCATTCTCAAAATCTAAGCCTGTCAGATGCCGGTGTCAAGGGTGAATAGGTCAGAATGTCAAGAGACATGCCTTATGCTACTTCATCAGCGAGAAGGTCAATGCGTGGGCATCCCCGATGGAGTAGATATCACCTTTCATAAGCCGGGACCCCAGGCGTACTTCCTTGCCCATGAGATCCATTGTGGCCTGATCAGGGTCCAGGTCAAGGAGATTCCCGATCACATAGGGGCCCTCGTCAAGTTCCACCATGGCGACAATATAAGGTGGCGCCTTCCCCTCGGGCGCAACCCGAACCACTGTAAAGGTCCGCACCTGTCCCTTTCCTGAAAGTGAAACAGGACTCATTTCCGAACCGCTGCACTCGCGACACACGGCCATGGGCGGAAAGGTAACGGATCCACAGGCCTTGCACTGCAGAGCCAGAAACTCTCCCCGCGCAAGGCCCTCCTCATATTTCTGGTAGGTTATGGGATATTCCATGTTCAGCTCCTCAATATGATGTTACAGACTGTTCCGAGATCACCACCCAGGGTGTCCACAAGCCCTACACGCGCCCCTTCCACCTGGCGCGCACCGCTCTCCCCCCTGAGTTGCTCCACGATCTCGGTCACCTGGGCGGCCCCCGTGGCGCCGATGGGATGTCCCTTGGCCTTGAGTCCGCCTGATGGATTCACCACCACCTTTCCCCCCAAACGGGTTTCACCCCTGGAAGCAGCATCATACCCCTTGCCGAATTCATAAAATCCGAAGCTTTCAATAGCCAGGATTTCGGCAATGGTAAAACAATCGTGGAGTTCCGCCACATCCACTTCATCGGGGCCGATACCGGCCTGGGTATACGCCTGGTGAATAGATTCTTCCCTGGCCCTGACCCGTGTTATGTCCCGCTGGAGATACAAAGGTCCGCAGGAGGCCTGGCCCATACCCGCGACAAAAATTGGTTTCTCCACCAGATCCTTTGCCTTATTCGCCTCTGCAATCACTACTGCTGCAGCCCCGTCCGAGAACGGGCAACAATCGAAGAGCTGCAAGGGGTCCGCCACCATCATGCTCCCGAGCACCGTATCGACGTTGATCTCTTTCTGAAAATGGGCCTTTGGGTTCATGGCTCCATGATAATGATTCTTCACAGCAACCTCCGCCATGCCCATTTTCAGGACAGAAAGGTCAACCTTGTATTTGTCCGCGTACATGTGGGCCGCCATGGCAAACACCCCCGGGAAAGTAATCCCGGCGTTTGACTCGTGCTGGGCCTGGGACGCCATGGCAAAGGTCCGAGTGGCAAGGGGAGTGCCCATTTTTGCCGCCCGCTCCGTGCCCCCTGCGATGACGATGTCATACACCCCGGCCGCCACCAGCAGGGCCGCATGACGTATGGCCACTGTAGCAGTAGCACAGGCCGATTCAAACCGGGTGGCCGGCGCGGATACCGGCAGTCCCAGTTCTGAATGGGCAAAGGGGGCCATGTGAAGCTGACCTTCTTCAAAAGCGCCGAGGCAATTCCCGAAAAAGAGGGCCCCCATATCCTTTGGTGCGAGGTTTGACTTCTGGATTGCCTCAATCCCCACCTCGGCAAACATCTCCAGGTTGGTCTTCTCTGAGATACCGAACCTGGTCATGGCAACGCCCAGTATGGCTACTTCTCGCATCGCTCATTCCTCCTAATTTGATTCCTCATTACGTTGGCATATTGAGAAGTTGCCGGCAGGAAACCGGCATATTCCCTCTGCTACGTTCACTTCGCCCTCCATGGCTCCGCTCACTGCGGATGCCGGCCCTTCCGCTGTCCTGCTCCAGGGCCGACATGACGCCGCTCCGGGAACATCCCGCTCCCCTGCCTTCCCGGAAAACCTCATTGCCGGCAGCGTTTTTATACGCGAACATAGTACGAATCAATGGAACCAGTGTAAACCGTGCAACTGAATTAATTATAAGGCTTTTGTCCTTTATCTTGCCGACATACGAATGGCCGCGTCAAGTCTGATGGTGGTCCCATTCAGCATGGAATTTTCCACAATGTGCCGCGCGAGCATGGCATATTCAACCGGGCGCCCGAGCCTGGATGGAAAAGGCACCATGCGCGCAAGAGATTCTTTCACCTTGTCCGGAAGCCCCCGAAGCATGGGGGTATCAAAAAGACCGGGGGCAATAGTCATTACCCTGATCCCGTACTCCGCAAATTCACGGGCTACGGGAAGGGTGATCCCGGTGATGGCGGCTTTTGAAGCGGTGTAGGATGCCTGCCCCACCTGTCCTTCCCATGCGGCTATTGATGAGGTATTGATCACGACACCCCGTTCCCCTTCCTCGTTTGGCGCGTTGCCCTGCATCGTAAACCCGGCAAGGCGGATGATATTCATGGTTCCAAGCAGGTTCACCTTCATGACCTTTTCAAAATCATCCATGGAAAGAGGCCCCTCTTTTCCCAGGACCTTGGCAGGAATCCCGATCCCGGCACAATTGACCGCAATGTGGAGGCCGCCAAACACCCTGACGGTCTCCTCAACGGCATGCCTGACTGTTTTCTCGTCGGTCACATTGGTCTTGACAAACTGAACATTTTCCCCGAGTTCCGCGGCGACCTTCTCACCTCGATCCTCGGCAAGGTCCAGGATGCAAACCTTTGCCCCCTGTTGGGCAAAAAGTCGTACACAGGCCTCGCCAAGACCCGATGCCCCACCAGTAACAACAGCAACACTTTTTTTCAAATCCATAGAAAAACCTCCCTTTCTAATTCAGTAAAGATTCGGGATCCAGAGAGCGAAGTAATCAGCCTCCCTACCACTCCTCCCCTGAAAAATCGGCTGATACCGAGCAGCAGGTTCGCTGATACCGGATCTCAAGGCCATACCCCCTTGCAAGGGCAAGGGCCTCCTCGGAAGGGATCACCATCCGATTTACCCCTGCCTCAATGGCAAGGGTATCTATCAGCACGTTCCCCCGCTCCCGTGCGCACCCCAGGCTGATACGGCTGTCGACCATCTTGAGCCGTGCCTCGGCAATAATCTCGGCCACGTCCTGCGGCCTGGGACCGGGCAGTTTCGCCATGGGGGTCCCGGGAATCCCCATGAGTGAAACGATCACCACCTGTTCCGGCTGAAGCGGAGCAATCATGTCGAGGGCCCACATCTCTCCCTCTAGCTTCCCATAATAAAGCCCGCAGACCACATGCGGGATCATGGCCAAACCTGCCCGGTGGAGGGCTTCAAGGGTTGACGCGATCCGCGATACCCCGAAGTCAACATGGTACACATCTCGATACGTCCGATCATCACCAATAACGTCGAGCAGGGCCTGATCAACCCCTGCCTTTTTCAATTGAAAAGCGGTTCCTTCATCCAGAAGCCCGCAGTGAACGGAGATATAGAGACCTGTTTCCTTCTTGATTTCTGAGATCGCCGGGAGAAAGTTTTCCCACGGGAGCCTGCCCTCTTTATCACATCCCCCGCTCAAGAGAACGCCGAGGGTTCCCTTTTCTTTCAGTCGCCTGCACGTCCGCACCAGTTGGACGGGATCCGATGTGGGAATCATAGTTTCAAGCAGTTTTCCTCCGCAGTGGTCACAGTGAAGCGCACACTGCTCACCCGTGATGGTAAGGGCGGGATACTTTCCTTTGATCCCGTTGTAGGAAAACATGCCCGGCACATAGAAGGTAATCTCCTTTCCGAACCGCTCCCACGAAAGCTCCCTTGCCTTTTTCAATTTATCTTTAAAACCAGGCATCCCATTATACCGGAATCGAATTCATAATCGGGTGAAAAAACCCTTAAAATCTCCTGAAACATTGATACTATCAAAACCCTTTCTTTGTCTCAAGGAGTTGCTTCCAGTCACCAACCCCGATCCCGGGGGTTTCAACATCGTTCCATGAGTAAAACTTGAGAAGAATAGTTCGTGTCTCTTCCACGTCGCTCCCTTCCAGCCTCTGTTCCAGCTCACTGATCGCATCTGACGGAAAGCAAAAATAGTCACCGGAAAATGAGATATTGACGTAATGCGTATCCCGGATCTCAAAATCGGCTCGCATCAACCCGCCGGGCGCTTTGTGGAGGTTATGGAAAACTTCCGCACCCGCCCTTATCTTGAGTTTCCTCTCTGCAATGCGTTTCCCCTTTTGATGCAGCCATTTTTCATCCAGCATCAAGTCTCGCATCTCTTCGAGTGTGGTCTGGAATGATTGGCTTGACATGATGTCGCTTCCAGGCTCCATTGGCCCCGTGATTTTCTGAAATTCAACGGCCATCATATGATTGAGATTCGTTTCGGTCCACTGTCTGGCTCCTTCTAGGCCGAGTTCGCGTCGGATGGTGGTAAGATTATCCATTAAGGACTTGTAGACCTTATCACGGAACTTCTGGTCAGGAACCCGAAGCACCCTGCACATCATTTCGTAATTGAAGTCCATGATAATATTGCCCACGAAGACCACGCTGCCATCAATTTCGCCAACCCCTGTTCCCGATATCTTTCGTGCCCCCACCACGATGTCGTTCACGGGCTTATATTCAGCCGCTATACCGGTCCTTCTATAGACATTGATTACGGGTGAAAGAAATTTTCTGTAAAACGCCCCTTTGTTTTTTGGAATGATAGGGTTGTCCCTCCTGATAATCAACTGAAAGAAAAGTTGATCCCCGTCCAAGTAAACAGCTCCTCCACCCACTTCTCGACGGAAAACGGGAATCCCGTTTGCCCTGCAGAACTCGAGATCAACTTCCTGCTCAGCGTCTTGATGAAACCCGATACAGACGTAGGGCGTAGACGGGGAAAGTAGGAGAAGAGCTTCCCTGCCCGTTTTTGCAAAAGCCTGGTAGAGAAGTTGGGATTCATCCCAGGGCACTTTGCCTAGATTGTACAATTCCATTTCTTTAGACGGTTCCTTTCAGGCACACAGGATAGACCACGGAGAAGGTCGTCGTTGATATCACCGTTTCAGGGCCTTCTGGATGAGCTGGGTGATGTCCAGGACTTCGAGGGAGATCTTGTTGCGCCTCACGTAGGTGATCATGGTGCGCACGCACTGCTGGCAGGAAGTGATGACCGCCTGGGCACCGGTAGAAAGGATTTCCTCTATCTTTGCCTTGGCGATTTCGGCAGAAAGTTTTGCGTCAACCATCTCCAGGTTCCCGCCGCCGCCGCAACACCGGCACTTCTCGCGGTTGTGGGGAAGCTCAACGAAGTTGATACCCGGGATGGCGCGGATCACTTCACGGGGTTCTTCATAGACGTGGGCGCCCCTGCCCAGGTCACAGGGATCGTGATACGTGACCGTCATATTCACCTCCTTCAGCGGCACCTTGCCAGCCTTTACCAGGTCAATCAGGAACTGGGATGCGTGCTGAATTTCAATCCCTTCGGGCCGGTAATACTCACGCCACATCTGGTAGCAGGACGGGCAGGCAAAAACAATTTTCTTGACTCCCTTTTCGCGCACCGCATTGATGTTGTGTTCCCGAAATTCCCGGAACATATCCATCAGGCCCGCCCCCAGCATAGGAAACCCGCAGCACCATTCCTCTTCCCCCAGGAGGGTAAAATCCACATTGCTCGCATCCATGACCTCTGCCAGGGCAATGGGTATCTTCTGGGCAATGGGAAAATACGCGGCCGTGCACCCGGTGAAATAGACGACCTCCGCCTTCTCCCTGATGTAGCCATCCTCAGGCTCATCCCGCATGTCCTCCACCCATTCGGCCCGTTCCTCATTATCCTCGCCGAAGACGTTGCAGCTCTCCTCCAGGTTTTCCTTGATCATGTTGATCTTCCTGGGATACGGGCCGGAATGGACCAGGTCCTGGCGGAGGGAAAGCCAGAGTTCCTTCAGATGAATACCCACCGGGCATACTTCCTGGCAATTGCCGCACAGGGTGCAGCGAAAGGCGGTATCGCTGAAATGCTTCCAATCTTCTTCAGAAGGCCCTTCTTTCTTGAAGATCTTCCGAAACAGGCCGGTCCGGCTCTTCACAATCTCTTTCAGCCCCTTCATGCGGAAAAGGGCTGACAGATCTCCATCCCCGGCCGCGGACACGGCCGGGCAGATATCCGCGCAGGCCTGGCAGTTGGTGCAGGCCTCCAGTTCCATCAATTGTCTGACGCTGTAATCCCGATTTGCCATCTTTCTATCAGTGGACCCCAATCTTCGCGACCAGGAGATCGCTCCTACCTCATATCGAGCAAATTACTCCTCGGCATACTTTTCGATCTCGACCAGGAGCCATTCCTTCACGGCATCAGGCCCATGGATCAACTCCTGTAGTTCAGCCATGTCGGAGGGTTTAAGCTTGTACATCCAACCCTTGCCATAGCAGTCGTCATTGATCAGTTCCGGATTTGTCTCCAGCTCTTCATTGACTGCCACCAGTTCACCGTTCACCGGCGCGTAGACCTTCCCGAGCCACTTTCCTGATTCCACCTTGGCAAACTTCTTGCCTTTCTTGAGTTTTTTCCCTTCATCAGGAAGCTGGATGTAGACGATCTCCCCCGCCATTATCTGGGCGAAATCATCCATCCCCATCACCAGGAGATCTCCCTCTTCCCGTACCCAGAAATGGTTTTCCTCGTAATAGAGTTCATCCGGCATGTTGTACTGTTCAATCTGCATCGCCTTCCCTCCTTCTCTTATGTTGACAGGATTGACAGGATTAACAAGATGGATTATTCAGCGTCGTCCATCAACTCATTGATAAACTGGGTCGTGTTATACACCTTAAATCTCTGCTTCCTGAGCTTGGCGTTTGACAGGTTGTGCACGCAGGAATTGCACTCTGTGAGCAGGATTTCCGCGCCTGCTTCTTCCACCTCCTGGAGCCGTTTCCGTGCCATGGCAAGGGAATTCTTGGGATAGCCCCCTCTGACTCCACCACCGGCGCCGCAGCAGAGGGCGTTTTCCCTGTTGTGCCGCATCTCCACAAAGTTGGGCGCGATCTTGTGGATGGTCTCTCGTGGTTCGTCATAGATTCCGCAGTGCCTGCCCAGATCACAGGGATCGTGGTAGGTCACCACCTTGTCCGTAGTAACGCCGAAGTCGAAATCCTTCAAAAACTGGCTCACATGGAGGACTTCCACGCCCTTCTGCTTGAGTTCTTTGTACTGGGGCTTATTATTGAAGGTCCTGGCGCAGTACGGACAGCCCGTGATGACGGTCTTGGCACCCGTGGCAAGGATTCTGTCCACATTTTTGTGCACCAAGTCCTCGTTCAGCTCGTATCCCACATCTTCCAGGACCCCGCTGCAGCACACCTCGTCTAGCAGGGTGTAGTCCACCTCCAGTCGATCCAGCAATTCCAGGGTGGCCTCGGTGGATTCGTCTTCACGGTAGAGACCCACGCATCCGACAAAAAACACATATTCGGCCTTTTTATTATGCTCCCGGTCAAAATCCTCCGGCTCATCTTCGGCATAGATATTCGGATGCTTCTCCAGGACATCGTGCATCCCGGTGAACGCCGGGTGGCATGACCCCATGTGCACCATATCTGTTCTCACCTGCTTGATGATATCCGGTACATTCACCCCTGAAGGGCAGTTTTCAAAACAACTGGCGCAGGTAGTACACTGGAAAAGGGTCTCGATCAGTTCATCATCAAGCTCGATCTTGCCATCCATCACCTCCTTGAGCACAAGCATCTTTCCGCGGGCGTTCAGAGAAGGCCTGAGGGTCGCGCCGTAGACCGGGCACACCGCCTGGCAGAACCCGCACTTGGAGCACTGGAGGATCTGTTCCCGGTATTTTCGTTCAAAATCATATTTCGCTTCCATAGCTTTTCGTTTCTCCTTGAAGAAAATCATTTTAGCCGCGGACGCACGCAGACAACCGCAGATGAATAACCGGCCGACACGGCCGATTATTCAGAGTCATCTCCTTCAGGCAGGTTCAAAACCATCCTCTTGATCTCTGCCTTTTGATGCCGGAAATTTAACAGCAGACCAACTGTTACACCCGTAGCTTTCAAGTAGTTCAATAATTGGGCCTCGTGGGCCTTTTCAAATTTTTCAACTGCCTTCACTTCAACAATCACTTTTTGTTCAACAAATATGTCCGCAATGTATCCCCCTACAGCATTTTTTTTGTACAAAACCTTGATCGGAACTTGATTCTCGGCCCTCAATCGTCGCGCTTGCAATTCCACCAACAAAGCCCTCTCGTATACTTTTTCCAAAAATCCAGCGCCAAGGACTCCATTTACCTCAAATACCGCCCCTCGGATAGCATAGGTAATATCATCTATTTCCATGGGTACCCTGTTCTTCCCATGGTCAAAGGGAGAATGCTGTTTTTGTCCGGCCGGGCCGGCCGGACAAAAGGTCTGCGCCCGTCTGTGTGGGTCTGCGGCCCATTCATTCTTCCAGGGCCATTTTGCCGGGGTTGAGAATGTTGTTCGGGTCAAAAAACCGCTTCAGACCCTGCATCACAGCCATCTCCACCTCGTCATGTTCCAAGGTCATAAACGGTGCCTTGGAAAGGCCGATGCCGTGTTCGCCGGTCAGGGTTCCGTCCAGTTCAATGGCCAGCCTGAACAGCTCCGCAGTGGCTGCTTCCATCCGTTTTACCTGCTCGGGATCATAGCCGTCATACAGGATCTGGGGATGAAGATTCCCGTCCCCGGCGTGGCCGTACGTGGCAATCTGGAGGCTGTATTCCTTTGCGATTCTTTGAATCCCTTTGAGCAGGTCGGTGATTCGCGACATGGGCACTGTCACATCTTCCAGCACAAAGTGGGTCTTTATTCGGGCCAGGACCGCATAGGCCGATTTCCTCGCCTGCCACAATTCATCCGCTTCTTCCTGTGTCTTTGCCCGTTTTACCTCTCTCGGGTTGTTTTTTTCAAAAACCCCGATCACCTTTGCCATCTGGTATTCGGTCTCCTCGCTGGTATAGCCGTCCGTCTCGACCAGGACCATCATATCCACCTCCGGGAGGGCAAGATCTGTATTCTGGTTGATGGCCAGGATAGCCTCTCTTCCCAGGATCTCCAGGGCACTGGGAATAATTCCGCTGTGCATGACCTCGGTGAGCGCATGTCCTGCGTCCTCCAGATCGTCGAATGTGGCAAGAGTTGTACTCGTGGCCGAGGGCTCAGGATTTATCTTGAACGTCATCTCCGTGACCACCCCGAGGGTCCCTTCCGAACCAACGAAGAGCCTTGTCAGGTCATACCCGGATACACTTTTCATGGCCCTGGACCCGGTCTTCATGATACGGCCGTCCGGCAGCACTACCTGGAGTGCCAACACATAATCACGCGTAGTCCCGTACTTGGCCCCTTTCAGGCCGCCTGCGTTCGTCGCGACATTTCCCCCAAGGGTGGATACTTTCCCGCTCGCGGGATCGGGCGGAAAAAAGAATCCGTGTGGCGCAAGGGCATTCTGGAAATCCTGGTAGACCACCCCGGGCTGGACCACTGCCAGGCGATCCTCGATGCTGACCTCGATGATCTGATTCATACGGTTGAGATCCAGCACGATCCCCCCCTTGACCGGAATGGCCATTCCCGAAAGCCCGGTCCCTGCGCCCCTTGGAATAACGGGGATCTTCTCCCTATTTGCCAGCTTGAGTATCTCTCCCACCTGCTCTGTCGATTGGGGCCAGAGCGCGCATGAGGGCCGATGGTTGTGCTCCGACGCGTCATAGGAATAAGTAACCATATCCAGCAGGCTTTCGGTATAATTCCCCTCCCCCACAATAGCAATAAGCGCTTCTTTCACCTTCTCATCCATCTCTTTTTCCTCACAACAGCGTGTTGCATGTTGCACGTCGTTTGTCGCGTTTTTTCCACCAACCACAAGCAACAAACAACAAGCATTCAATGACTTTCTTTACCGGCCGCGCCCGTGAGCAGGACCACCGGGGCCAGGATAATGTGGAACAACCTGCTGAACGGCAGGTAGGCCACAAAGCCGGCGGCCAGCACGGCATGTACATACCATAGGTATCCATAGAGTGATGTCAATCCGGACGTACCCGAAAATAACCTGCTGATCCAGTAACCCATGAACGCGTATTCTCCATCTCCCACCGGCCCCGTCATGGCCATACGCATGCCTTCCAGCACAAAACCAACAATCACAATCCCCCCGATGAGCCCTAAGGCCAGGGGATCCTGCCTGGGGATGCCGGAAAGCTGCGTGAACCGTTTCAGGGTTCCCCGCACCAGGGCCAGCAGGACTCCCAGCAGGAGAAGAAGCCCGCTCAGATCAAAAAGAAACGCGGTCAGGTAATTATTCTTGTCCAGCATGACCCAGACGACCGAGGCCCCGGGCTTCCAGAGGGATCCAAGGAGGCCTACCATACCCCAGGTGAAACGGAACAGGAAGGGATAAAAGATCAGGGCGTGGATCAGCCACCTGCCTTCCGACTGCCGGTAAAGCCGCCTCTGAAGCAGGATATCCAGCACGAAAGCGCGAATAACGCCCCATATCTTCATGGAACCATCGGTGTGCTTTTCCGGTTCCAGGGTCCCGTCTCCTTTTCCGTGCAGGGACCCGGTCAGCCAGTAAGACAACGCCAGGGCAATACCTGCCAGGAAAATGAGAAGTGCAATGATGGTAGTGGTATCTCCCACAGAAAAAGTTGCCGCGTGGCACTCCATGCACAGGATACTCTTGGCCGGGAGGACCATTACAGAGGCACCAACAGCATTTCCCTTTCTGTGGCATCGTCTGCAGGTTTCCTCTCGCCCACTTGAAACCATCTGGTGGACCTGGAGGGGTCTTCCCGGATCCGGGGAAAGCCTCCACAAGACCTTTTTCATAACCGGATCACGAAACGGTGTCACGTCCTGCAGGTGACATGCCTCACACGCCACGTCAAGGTGGGCGTCGTGCACCTTCTTCTCGTCATGATGGGTGTGGCACTGGAGACAATTCCCTCTTGGTTGTTCCTGGTGATGAAAGGCCGTTCCCCCTGGATGACATGCAGTGCAGGACTGGTCCGCATGCGGCGTGTTTTTGTATGCTGTCGGATCTATGAGGGGAACAAGACCGCCCGTTGTCTTCTTCGCAGGGCTCTCCCCTTGCGCATGGCAGCCAAAACAGAGCGCCTGGATCTTCTCCATTCCCTCCGGCTTTTCCGGATCCACCGCCCGGTGGCAGGTCATGCACGCTTCATCTTCTTCTGAAAGGGCCGGCAGTTTTGCGTGTGTTGCATGGCAGGCGCCGCACTGTTTCTTGCGGGGGACACCCGGTTTGAATTTACCGATCCGGTTCTCGCCGATGCGTGGCTGCCGGTGCGGCTTGTGGCACCGGAGGCAATAGCGGTATTTTTCGGGGTCCTGGATCATTTTCCGGCCGTGTTTTCCCGCTGCCAGATCATCCTGTATCTCATCATGACAGGAGAAACACGTATCCGGCGAAAAAAAATCCCCCCGCACCTTGTTCACATCCGAAGGATCCGGGTGCGCTTTTTTATCCCCAATATCCTCATGGCAATCCTGGCAGGAGGTCTGCCCGTGGGCTGACATGTGGAATTCCTTCGGGTCAATAAGCCAGGACGCCTTTGCATTAACAGTTCCCAACCCCATGACCACAAGAAACAATATGGATATCGCTGTGTTCTTCACCAATGAGCTACCTATTTTTCTGAAATCCTATCATCCTGCATCCATCTGCCGGCACTTCGTCTCGGTAGTAAATGCTATAAGCACAATTGCCAGGATTGACCACCCCATCATCAGGGTAAACGCAGCGCGATAGGCCCCAAGATCGTAGATCCTTATGCCGTTTTCCATCACACCGCTCCAATTCTTGTCCAGAACCAGACCCATGACCGGCTGGAGGAGCATCGGTCCCATCATGACACCCATGTTGCAAACCCCTGTTACTGTTCCCGCCAATGGGGAAGGGACCGATTCTTTTGCAAAGACAAACCCGATAATCATGGCACCGGAGGCAAGCCCTACAAAGATCATAAGTTCGGTCAGCAGCCACACCGGAAGCCCCTGGACAAAAAGGATCAAACCCCATCCTACACAGCTGATAATGCAACCGCCCAGATAAAGAGGTTTTCTCAGGCCGATCCTGTCTGAGAGACCGCCGAGCATCGGTCCACCAACACCCCACGCCACCAGCAACGTGGATGTCAACGCCGCACTCTTCACCGGCGACAGCCCGTAGTGTGTCGTGAAAAACGGGACCCCCCAGAGCCCGGAAAACGCTAGGACAGGCCCGACAATCCCGCCCGGGGCAAGGGTCAAGAGCCACGTGTTCTTGTAACGAAACACCTTCGACAGGCCTGAGAGAATCGACCAGGGCCTATCACTTTCGGCCCGATCAGAAGGGGCAAAGCTTTTATAGCCCCTCTCTGAAGGATCATCACGCACAATGATCCAAAGTGAGATTGCAATAACCAGTGCGCCGACAGCCGAAAAAAACATCACCGGCCGCCACCCAAAATGATTCACCAGGATGCGGAGCGGCACACCGGCCGACACCGCCCCGAGAAGACCGCATAAAAGCGCAAGCCCGCTTGTCAGTGCAAAGCGACGAGAGGGAAACCATCCGGTCGAAAGCTTCAGTACGGAAACCCACGCAACCCCTACCGATCCGCCGATGAGAAGCCGACCAATGTTGGCCACAAGGATGGTGGGTGCGGCTGCAAAAAGAAAAGCCCCAAGCGAAGCAACGCATGCGCCGGCAGTCAGGAGCTTTCGGGGCCCCCAGCGATCTGCCAGAACCCCTGTCGGGACCTGCATGAACACATAACTGTAAAAATAAAAAGCCGACAGGTTGCCGAGGGCTGCGGCTCCTATCCTGAAATCAGCCATCAGGTAGTCTGTCATGACGGCTGGTGCAACCCTCTGATAAAATCCGTTCAGATAGAATGCCGCGCCAAGGCCCCATACTAACCACGACAGAGAGGCGGGTGGATATCTATTGCTATTCATTCGAGCCAGTTTCAAAACGTTTCCCGCTTCCAGCGGGATTCAAGGTCAAGTTGAAGTTCCCGAACCTTGGGCGGGGAAATATGATAATTTTAACCTCATGAATATATTGAATATTTCGAGGATTAAAATCTGAGCCTGTTGACGAATCCCGCTCATCGGGGAGGCAAAGATCGGGTAAAATGGGGCGTTTTGAATTTGACTCATTCACAACCCCAACTCCTCCTCCCTCTACTGAGGGCTCGTTAACCTATGGTAGCAGCGCCGAAAAAGGCCCTGGGTGCCCAAAGAATAATGTTCGGATACACGATGCAGAGGATCAGTCCAACCCACTGGAGGCAAATAAACGGTAGCACCCCCTTGTAGATATGCACGATGGTCATCTCAGGCGGAGCAATCCCACGGAGGTAAAACAGGGAGTATCCGAAGGGCGGCGTCAAAAAGGCCATTTGCAAATTTACACAAATCAACGTGGCAAACCACAGGGGGTTGAAACCCAGTTCTGCTGCAATAGGGGTAAAAATGGGAATGACAATCAGGAGAATCCCGAGCCAGTCGATAAACATCCCAAGAAAAAACACGGTACCCATCATAATGAAAAGAATCACATAGGGGCTTATCTGCATTCCCAGCAGGATACTGCTGATAGCGTCACCTCCTCCAAGGCCCATGAAGATGGCCTGGAAGGCATTTCCGCCCAGGAACAGGGTCATAACCATGGCGGTTGTGAGGAGTGTAGCGTTACATGCATCCTTCGTTGCCTTCCAGGTCAACTTTCCGTAGCCGAGTGCAAGGATAAAGGCCCCGGTTGCGCCCAAACCGGCTGCTTCTGTCGGTGTGGCAATCCCCGCCACAATACTCCCCAGTACAACTATTATCAGGAAGGCAGGTGGAACAAGGGAAGTCAATATCATCCTGATCTTTTGCAGCCAGGTGTAAACCCTTTCCTCTTTTGGAAGCGGCGGTCCCAGAGAAGGATTGATGCCGCATCGGATGGAAATGTACGTCAGGTACAGAAGAGAAAGGAGGACTCCGGGTGTGATTGCTGCTGCAAAGAGCTGTCCCACGGACATCCCCGCAAGGCTGCCATACACCACCAGCATAATGCTTGGCGGGATTATGATGCCCAGGGTCCCCCCGGCACAGATAGAGCCTGCAATCAGGGGAATATGGTAGCCCCTTTTCATGAGTGCGGGAACAGCCAAGAGGCCTATTGCCACTTCAGTAGCGCCGACCACCCCTGCGGAGGCCGCAAAGACGGTACACACAATGACGACTGCAAGGGCCAGACCGCCCCTGATAGGGCCAAGAATGACGTGCATGGTGTGAAAGAGACTCTCAGCTATCCCGGATGCATCGAGCATCTGGGCCATAAATATGAAGAGTGGCACCGCCACCAGGACATAATCCTCCATCACCCCGTAACACCTGTTTGCGAAAAGGCCGAAGACCACCTCAGGGGACCCACCCCATCCGATCAGACCAAAAACCAGGGCCAAGACACCAAGTGAAAATGCCAGAGGATGACCCAGGAAAAGCGTGATAAACAGGGTCCCAAACATGATAAGGGCCAAGGTGTCAGGATTCATATGTCTTCTCCCTTGAGCTTGTAGATATCTCGTATAAAGGTAGCAACTCCTTGAATAAACAGCATGACCATGGCAACGGGCATCACAGTCTTATAAGGATAGAGCGGCGGTTTCCAGGCACTCCAGCTATGCTCCGCGATGGCCCATGAATGGCCCGCATATTCTATTGACGCGTAGGCCAAGGCGCCCACAAAGGGCACGAAGATGAACAAAAAGGTAAAAATACGAAGCCAGAGTTGAACCTTTTTTGGGAGCGCCGTTGCTATGACATCGATACGTACGTGGCGGTCATAGAGATAGGTGACTGCCATACCGAGCATGAAGTGGGCGCCATATAAATAGACCGTCATTTCAAATCCCCACTTGGTAGGGGCATGAAAGATCTTTCTCGCAACCACCTC